>Ga0058701_10000171_pt1 | contig 54557 bp, 39 predicted proteins | sample AgamicOrMae_FD_97039 | JGI IMG/M metagenome (GOLD analysis project Ga0058701, IMG submission 97039) | Agave microbial communities from Guanajuato, Mexico - Or.Ma.e | ecosystem: Host-associated > Plants > Phyllosphere > Phylloplane/Leaf | place: Guanajuato, Mexico | collected 2012-06-04
CAAAGACACATTCGGTGGAAACCGCGAATGGAGTTATGGGTAAGCTTCATCATGAGATCGGAGCTAAAATTCTTGGCGACACTTACCATTTTGATGTGATTACAAGTTTTCCAGAGTTAAACACAACTTTAGTTACCCCTTATAGAATAATAACTGATTTCAGATTGACTACGTGAGAAGTAGTCAAAGATTCTCGATAAATATAATATATACCATGTGAACTCAATCAGTCCGAGCCCATTCTACCACGTTAGGTGAGCGCATGGTTCTGATCGACAGAGACAGAATGGCATCTTGTTGTAGCCGAAGATTGGCGCAAGCGCAAACGCTATATTTCCTGTTGAGCGGTAGAATTCGAATTTTCAAGGGAAAATAGTGCGTTTGTTTTCCGTTTGGCGTCGTTCCAGTCGTTTACCCGGGAACTCGGGTCCGATGTCGCACACCTCCATGGCTGTGGGGAAGGAGGAAATTGTGTGCCGTGATAAACGAGCGGACGGGCGCAGGGAAGGAACAGGAACAGAAAATGACTGTTGAGAAGAGTTCCTTCTTTCGTTCGCACAGTTCAGTTTGTTTGCAGGCCTGAACTCTGAGCTGTTCAAAGACTGGCCCAGCTTATCAGCAGCCAAGCTGTGCGCTGTTCTGTTCGTTTTATTCTTCTCAGCTCCCAACTGTGCTACTCTGTTCTGTGCTGTGCGCTTTGTGTCTCCTCTGGGTCGTTCGTTCGTGCACAACAACAACTGCACATTCGTCAAAGTAAACGGCCATTACTACAGCGACTGTGTTATTTCTATGGGAATTTTTTGAGCAAAAATTCACACAAAATTCACGTATCAATCCGAACCGAAACACTGGTATCTGCGAATTTAGGCGGCAAAATTAGATTATTTTGTAAATAAAACATGTTGACAACTATCATATTTATTCAACCTCAATGCGTAATAACCAGATTAATTAACTTCCACCAAAGTTGGCACTATTTATAGATGAAATTTTACTTTCAAGTACAAGCAAGTTTAGTACACAACCACCGAAGAAGCAACAGAAGTTCGCCTTCATTTTCATATTGACTCAAAAAATATAATTAAAATTTAAGATTTAAGACAAAATAGGTATCTATTCATAAAACAGCACAAATGATGTACAATGACGTTGACAGCGACTTGACACCCTTCAATGACACCATAGATGGGGATGAGATATTCCTATTCTCTAATGCGAAAACATCTTCAACTGGTGCATCATTTTTGCAAGAAGATGATGACGAGCATTTAAGGCATAATCATCACAACCACCATCACAATGTTGTTCCTGGTAGTAGCTCACATCATTTGCCAGTTGATGTCGATGAGTTACTTTTGAACAACAACTTCCTCGAGCAACCAAACTGCGATCAGACAGAGGATCCATTATTTTGGAATTGCAAGGACATAGCTGATGATCAATTGAACGACTTTTTGCCACATAACCAATTGAACTTGAGCGGCAATAATAATAACAACAACAGTAATACCATAGGTAACAACTCTAGCACAAACAATTGTCTGTTAAATCAAAATGCGATATCCTCTCTAGCGACAGCAACAAATATAGCGAACTGTGCGGGCAGCACGAGCAACAACAATGACCGACAGCACCTTACGAATCTGGTCATCACTCAATCGCAACAACCCTCAATATCTCAGGTTCAACATTCACAGTCTATTATTCCTATACAGACAAATCAACTGCAACAGCAACAAGGGATCGCAGCATTGATAAGTCAGCCTCAATCCATAAACAATCAGCATTTACAAATCAGGTTGCAACAGCAGTCTGAAGGCCTATCTTCGCAACAGCACTACCAAACTTTATTGACTTCAAGTCTGCAACAAGGCCAACCTCAATTGCCCACCACGTTAGCAACATCAATTCAGCCAGGATTTCAAACTCAACAACAAATTCTGCAGCACGTCAACCAATACCAGACGAAATGGATCACTGTTGTCCAAGCTGGAGATCAATATCAGACATTCAACTCTTTACAACAGCCTGGACAAAGTTTACAGCAGCATGCGTTACAGTTCTTTGAGAAACTCCCCCAGACCATCATTCAACCTGATACAACTTCATCAGCCAATGCCGTAATCCCGTCGACAAATCCCACCATTGTCTCAACTAGCACTATTCAGAATCCGATCAGCAATGTGATAGCAACTAATCCGCAGCAGCTTATTTTGCAACAGGCATCAGCACAGGATAATATATCTTCACAGAACATAACGATAGCAACCAGCCAAACGGTCCAGGGTATCTTGCAGCAGCACCAACAGCTACAGCAGCAGCAGCCACCAGAGCATCAAAGATCCCAGCAGCAAGATCGGCAACCGACTCAGAAACAACGACAGGCATCACCATCATCTGGCAGGGCAAACGAAACGAATAGCGTCAAACTGGAACATAGGCAAGAAGCACAGGGCAGTGATGCGGCGAAGCGAGATCTATCAATGAAACAGCAGAGACCGAAAGAGAAACAAACTCGCCTTGATTGTCCCTATTGTAAGAGAAGTTTTAGCAAGAACTTTGATCTTCAGCAACATATGCGATGTCATACTGGCGAAAAGCCTTTCCAATGCATTGTTTGCGGTAGGGGCTTCGCCCAGAAGAGTAATGTCAAAAAACATATGCAGGCTCATAAGGTATGGCCCGAAGGACCTCATAATTTATCTATACCATCTAACCAAGCTGGTACACGTAGCAGAAACAATTCGGCCTCATCATCTCAGGGCACTCCACGGGATGATGAATGCATGCAAGAGAATGAATCTGTGCATTTGCATGAAAATAACAATAATCTCAATAATGGTCATACAATCGGGCTAGGCAACGATAGAAAGAACGACGGAAGTGATATATTCGCTGAGAACAGATACTCATGCTCATATTGTCAGTTCAATGGTAGGACTTATTTTGAATTGAAGAGCCACTTGACAATACACAAGAGAGAAAAAGTGTTCAAATGTATTGTGAGCTCATGTGGAAGAACCTTTTCTGGCAGTGATTTGCAAGGCTTTCTAGACCATGTAACTGGTCATAAGGATCTCATATATCATTGTCATTTGTGTAGTAGTCAATTTTACTCATTAGACGAGTTTGGTGAGCATCAGAAAATCCACAGCAATGCTCAGATCAAGAGAACTCCTCAGTCACAATCGATGCCAGCCAGTCAGCAGTCGAATCAGACATCACTTAAACAAACTAATAACAGCAGTCTGAAACAACAAAATCAACAGGTTGTCGCAACAACACAGCTTCAACAGCAACAAAATCACCGGCAGTATAATCAATTGCAAGTAGCTCAAACAACCCAGCAATCTAATAATCAGAAGGCTAGTTCAAAGATTTTAAACAACTCGAGGCCCAAGAACAACAATCAGAAGTATTTTCGTTGTTCAAAATGCATGAACCGCTATACAACACAGACCGCCTTGGAGCATCACCTTTCCATATCATCTCACAATTTTCCATGTACAGAATGCAACAAAGTATTTATGTGTGAAAGATATTTGAGAAGACATTTGAACACTCATACGGCAGTTCAACATGTTTGCTCTTTTTGTGATAAGCATTTCAAGACTGCGGCCTACCTGAAAATGCATAGTGTTGTGCACACTGGCGAGAAACCATTTAGATGTAACCAATGCGAAGCAGCTTTCAATCGTAGGGATAAACTAAACCGTCACAAGCTTACGCATGAGACCGTTAAGAAATTCAAATGCCCCTTTAGACCGCACATAGGTTGCACTAAAGAATTCAATCGTCCGGACAAATTGAAGGCACATGTTTTAACACACTCTGGTGTGAGACCTCACCCCTGCGACTCATGTTCTAAAACCTTTTCCCGCCTATCTAGATTGCGTGAGCATAAGAAACTGCATCATGATACGAACAACAAGAGCCTAAACTTGAAACCAGCTGATAATCAGAACAATATCGGAACGCAGTAATATTTCTAATTAGATCGTAATAAAATCACTAAATGACAAGAACTTGGTAGTATATGAGTTTTCGAAAAAAAAGAAAAATCTGAATTATTCCTTTTCTCCTACTGTTGGATCAATTAGTCGTGATCGACGAGTGCACGACGACTAAATACGGCCCTAAAGTGTGCTAGACGAGGGACACAATAGCATCCAACAGATTTCGCTGGAGCTCCTTTGTTGTGCAGAATTTGGGCGTGTGGCCCATTGTTGATCTTGCGCAATCAACTTCAATTTTAGAGTGGGCTCTAGTGGTAGGTCGAATGGCTGTAGGAACGCGAAAACTTTTGACTGGGCCCTGTCTGAGGTCTGTCTAGGGTGTGTTTGTGGGGATGCTCTTCAGTGTGGATGTGAGGAGAGCTCTTTCAGCTTCAGAGGGCGGTTGTTGCGCGCCGTTCAGACGTTCAGAAGAAGTTGGGGCCATGGAAGGCCTCATTGGAGTTTCTGTTGCCCTAGTGAGTAGTGGGCCGGGTCCCGCTGGCCCGTTGGAGTTTGCGCTGGTGCCTTGTATTCACAGCACCAGCGGCAGCAGCAGCAGCAACAATGCACATCCGTGAGATGGTGCGCCAGCGGGACAGCCATTACGCAACGCGACACGAAGCAGGGCCCGTGCTCCAACTCCAGGGGACTGGCTGTGTGTGTTGCCTCGCCCCGATTGAACAGTCCTGGTTCTGCGTCGTTGGTCGCCGTGGGCTTGGACCATTCTTTTGTTTGTTGCTTCAGCTGCAGTTCGCATGTGCAGCCACAAACGGGGCCTGTTTGGACCCCTCTGCACGTATAGAGCCAACTTCCAAGGGCCCTCTCAACACAAGATCTGCCGGAGCCATTATTTGCGGCCAAAGTCAGGGGATAGAAACCAGACTTACTACATTGTCCTTGGGGCCTGGGTTGTAAAAGTGAGGTCCAAGTTGGGCCCTTTGTTGTGTGCGCGCCGCCCCAAGTCCTTTGCGTTACAGCGGCTGACCAGAATGGTGTACGTTGGTAGTTATATAATCACGATGCTATCATGCAATGGAGCTCGGCCAGGGAAACGCATAGACGCGCAGACTCACAAGTTGCGACTAACGCTCGGGCTCACACACAAACCGACCAACTAGCTCGCATACAGACACACACATGCAGACAGACAAACACAGACACAGACACAGACACAGACACAGACACAGACACACACACACACACACAAGCAAGTCCTGCTGTGAGTTACAGACTTACTGTAACCGTATCGCTAGTTTTGACGCACAACATCGCAACTAATGGCAGTTCTATTCCTTGTTGCATGAGCGGCCCACATATCAACGTGCAGAATGTTATAAGATTGATCGCGCAAGCAGCGGCAACAACAGCACTCTCTGGAGGCAGTGCAATGTGCGAGAAATGCATTGCTGCTTTGGCCGCGTTGTCTTTTGTTAGTTCTCCATAGGAGCCTGCTTTCTATGGGCCAAAAAGCACTCACTCTCTCGTTCTCTCCGCGTTCGCCATGGCCCACGCTGTGGTCGCCTTATGATTCACCAACACATCTGTCTAGCTGTTTACATTCACTCTAACTACTTTATTTTCTATGGAACTTATTTAATCATCTTTGTTATTGTTCAATTAAGATTCTATTAATCTATAAACTTATTCAGATAGCATCACCTAGACGATTCATACATATTGTCTACCGCTTGAACAAAGCCAGCTGAAGCAAACTTTCCAGGGTTCTGTGACTTTTGCGTTGATTTAAACCTATTGGATTCCCTATGAACGAGCGCTTCAATCGGACTTTTCATTATCCTACCAGTTAGTACTTTTCAGGTTGAAGCCAGAGTCTTATTCACATAGTCAACCTATTGCACAATGATATTAGCTCAAGATTATTAGGATGAATCGAAATCGTAGGGGTAATCAATATAGAAGGAATCAGAATAGGCCTCAGGGGGCTCCAAATAGGTCCACCCAGAATCAACAACAACCAAGACAAGATAAGAATAACCATCCACCGGCATCACAGCAATGTGATCAATCTGATATTTCCTCGCAAACTGAATCACCTCTCAGCTCAAGTTCAACAACATCCGGTCTTTCTAATCAACATCAAAGCCAACCTCACAACATATATTCTAGGACTTATTCTCAGCCACAACAAAACCCGGGCGCTTCACTGCACCCATCATCTAGCTATGTTAGTCAACTGAATCCAGGGCCCATGCTGCAGCAGCAGCAGTATGATCAACAAATACCGTCATCTTATCAACTAAATTATCCCATGGATCCACCTCCACCGCCTGACACAAGCCAACCTGTCCAACAAATCTATCCCAGTTCTTTAGACAGCGAAGCCGATCAGTTATATTGTGATGTTCAATGCTCTATTATGCGAGCTATAGATTCTTCTTATGGTATGCCCATATCTGAGCATGTATTCTATAGTAGCTACGAGTCTTATGATAACATAATGATAGAGCAGCGTAGACAATTGAACGAAATGATGGGACAACTTTCAGAATGTGCTGCGAGATCGCAGTCTCATTTCAGTGGCCCTGAAGTACCATCAAGCCAGTACCAGAGCCAGAGAGTCAACTTTGCTACCATTGATGATATGCACGACAAATATGATGCACTTCACGAGTATAGTGAACAAATGTATGATCGGATCGGTCATAACTTAGATGAGGCTTCTGGTCTTAGAATGAAAGAGGCTAAGTTAGTGCAGGCAACTCTTGCAGCTGCAAATCGAAACAAATTGAACCCATCATCAGCCCACTTCGGAACGCAGGATCCTCAGAACCGGGTCCATAATCAGCGTTCAAATTTGCAACATCATACAACAGATCTTTCCTCCAGCTCATCATCGTCTTCGCTGGTCACCCGTCCAAGTGAGACCAACTCGCCATCAAGTAACTATGGCCAGACTCAGGCTCCATATCAACAACAGCAACAAGAAGCCGCGTCCAGCAACGAAGTTGTTGAGTACCAACCTCAGCATCCGAGTCGTATAAGTCAGCAAGGGTCTGTAAGAAACTCTCGTCAATCTCACCCAAACATCATACAGCCAAACTCAAGGCCAAGTCAGTACCAAACGAGGAATCAACCCGGTGTTTATATGGGTAAGCAACAATATGGCTCACCTTATTATCAAAGATTCTCTATGAGGGAAAACAAGAGTATTCCTCGTCCTCAGGACTCATTCATAGACGAAATTGATAATAGTTACAAACCGTTCAAACCTCTCATAAAGGAGAAACCAAACGCTATCGTCCCATTGAACCTCAGTTTAGATCATGTCGATGAACACGGCAACGAACACTACTCTCATCCATATGAGATAGAGATAAACAGTTTCACCATTGATGATGATTTCCTGGTTTATCGTGACCCCATAGAGCCAACGGATATCAATACTGAACCAATAGTTTTAGTGGAAACTGTTGAACAGCTTGAGGACATGTGTCGAACCATAGAACAAGAAAAAGAGATCGCCGTTGATGTGGAGCATCATTCTTATCGCAGTTACCAGGGAATAACTTGCTTGCTGCAGATATCAACCAGGCAACAAGATTTTGTCATCGACACCATAAAACTTAGGATGGAGCTACAAAGACTGAATAGATCGTTCACGAATCCCGCGATAGTCAAGGTGTTTCATGGAGCCGACTGCGATATATTGTGGCTACAAAGGGATTTTGGAATTTATGTAGTTAATTTATTCGATACAAGCCGCGCGGCCAAGCTAATGAAATTTGCACACTTATCTTTGGCTTTCCTGATGAAGCATTATTGTAACGTGGAAGTGGACAAGTCTTACCAACTGGCTGATTGGCGTGAGCGACCACTGCCCTTACCCATGATCCAATATGCCAGAGCTGATACCCATTTTCTCCTCTACATATATGATAGGCTCAGAAACGATCTCCTCATGAAGGATAAATCTAACATTACTGTAGGGAAAGAATTTTTGAGGAGCGTTTTTGCTAGGTGTAACGAAATATGTCTCAAACGATATGAAAAGCCTCCATACTCTGAGAAGAGCCACCTGAGCGTACTGAGAAAGTCGAAGTCCACTTTCAATTCTAAGCAAATGTACGCGTTTAAGGAATTGTACAAATGGCGCGACAAGATCAGTAGAAAATTGGATGAAAGTGTTGGTTATGTCTTGCCTAACAACCTTATGATAAGGATAGCTGAATATCTACCCAGAGAACCGCAAGGCATTACTGCTCTATGCAATCCAGTTCCACCAACCCTGAAGAAATATTTGAACGATGTGCACGCGATTATATTGAAGGCACTCGAGATACCGTTGGATGAGGCCTCTAAAGCTATTAACAGGGGAAATCCGCTGGATTTGGATCCTGCCTTGAGGTCGATCGATTTGGATAGCATGAATCATAAACAAGACATTGCCCATGCGGCAGGTCTACAAGAGGGTGAAGATCATGGGATACTGGACATGTTCTATCAATTGAATTGCGAAGATTCCTTCAGGAACAATGAACAACAACGCACAAATAGTCGTCATTTTCAAGCCTATGAGTCCTATACAGGGCGAGGAGGCATAGATCAGCACAAATACGAGAACTCTCTGAATAGGAATCCCAGTAGACTTTACAACTTCCTCGACTCTACCTCTCGCAATGAGGCACACAGAGAGAGAATGAAGGATGTTCACGAGTCGGTTAGGAGACAATTTGTCAGCCCTTATAGCAGGTACGAGTCCAGGAATAGATAGTGCACGGTAGTTAGGTAACGATAGAATTGTGAAGGAAATAAAGATCATAACACTAATTTCTAATCGAGTTATGTAAGGAAGAAGAAGAACACAACTATATAGGTATAAGAAAATAAGTCATTTTATAAATAAAGAAACCTGATTTATTTTAGATCGTCAAAGTAATTCAGGGGACTAATCGATAATTTTTACACATGGTTCAACTGATTGTTTGGTCTGTTACTAAAATTTATTATCTTGGTATCTTTTCAATAAATAAACCTCAATGATAATCGCTAGTATGGTGTGCTACCTAAGCTTGCGAATGCACTAAGAACTAGCTGTTAAGATGGGATACAATAATTGCGAAGATTATTGCCCAGTGTTCAAAAACTGTTGGCACTCTTGATTGCCAGCAGGCAAGAGCATGAATCAGGAGAAAGATTAGGTTGTTGGGCCAATATTTCCTCCCTGTTTGTAGCTTTGTGGCCGGCTTTCCAATGCTGTGATCCGCCTCTAGTGGGCGCAGACAACATTTAATGTGGTCTATTTTGCACTAGTGGAGAACTACTAATGAGAACTTGTCGCCATGAATAACTGATCATGACCTTTCCTAAGCGTCACTGATGCAGGTCTGGTCCATTGAAAGGTCAATGACAACAGATGGTCGCTTTCTGTGTGGCTAAGCGGATGGGAATTGGGCATGATGCACCATGGTGCACGGCAGTATGAAGATCTCCCAGTGGATTCTGAGGGTGACTTAACGGTAGGCAATAGTGGTGCTTTTGGAAAGAGAGCTAAGGAGGCAAATTGGTGCTGCCGGAAGACGGGACATCTCCCTTGCTAATGCGGTGGCGTGACCTGTTCAATGTTGTCTCGAGCCTGCTGGCCCTCCTCTTTGGCAGCTATACTTCTTGCATTTGTCCTTGGAGCTTGCACCACTCGAGGCAGCCTCCTTGAACACTTGCATCTTGTCGCCGCCGGCCTTCATCCAGCTGGGCGCAAAACTCTCGACCACATGAATCATGGCACCATTTCCAGTTAGATCTTTGACCGCGTCGCCAAACTCACAGATCAACCTGTTCATGCAGTCATCATTCTCGACCGCATTCTGGTAAATTGCATAGTAGCGTTGCAACTTTTCCAAATAATCACCAATCACCGACTCTTTGGCCAGCTGACGAGCCGAACCATTCATGGGCTCTGTGATTAACTGTTGTTGGCGCGACGAGATTGAGGCCTTCTCCTCCAAAATGGATCGCTTCTTTCTTCCCATGGCGGCGGTTCCAATGTTGCTCATGGTTGGAATCAGGAGACTCAATCCAGCGAGCGCCAAAACTGGCATCACAAGCGAGCTGAGGCCAAAACGTTTGCTGCTCGAAGTGACTGCTGCTGTCTGGCTGCCTGGCGAGGAGCCCGATGGAACTGGCATGGAGCTTGGCATTGCCGATGAGCCGGCCATTCCAAGCGCCTGTTGTGCGGCCCCACCAAAGAGCGGATGCTGCTGGTAGTCGCCAAGCTGTTGTCCAGTTAGCTGGCTGTACTGTTGAGGTGTTAGAAAGGAGCTCAGATAGTGCTGGCTGGCTGCCAGATAATTGTTGTTGTTTGAGTTTCCATTTGGTTGTTGTTGTGCTTGTTGCTGAGCCTGGGGGCCGAAGAGGGAGTTGGCGGCTGAGAAGAGTGAGGAACTCGCTTGTTGAGAGGTCTGCTGTTGTCCTTGTTGCTGGCCCATTGGCGGCGCCACCGCGGCCGGACTCAGCTGGCTAGCCGCCGACGACTGGCTTGAGAAGAGGCTGTCGTGGGGCTGTGGTTGTTGTTGTTGCTGCTGTTGCTGCGTTGGAGGGGCCATGTAGGAGGCAATGGAGCCGATTCCAGACGAGGGCATGTTGCCAAAGTTGGATGTTGACAGATCTGAGGCTCCGCCCAGCTGGCTGAAGAAGTTTCCGGCCGCATTAGAGTTTTGTCCCTGATTCTGGGCTCCATATTGGGCCTGGTGACCGTTCAGGTGCGAGTTCATGAAGGCGCTGTCCTGATTTGGGCCCATCTGTGGTGGGCCGCCCGCCGAGCTGGGCCCATTGAAGGAGATCGACGAGGAGGCTGCCGAGGGCGAGCCCTGGAAGTTGTCGGCCTGTTGCGGGCCGCCTGCCTGCTGCCCAAAGGCGCCCATCTGGTGGGCTCCTCCATTGGGCATGTACATTTGGCTGGCCTGTTGTTGTTGTTGGTGTTGGTGTTGCTGGTTAGGGTCGAGCTGGTGCTGCTGCGACTGGCCGCCGGCAGACTGTTGGTGCTGCTGCTGCTGCGGCTGAGGCAGGTAGCTGGCGTCCTGGCTTGAGGCGGCCATTTCGGGACCTCCAAACTGGGAGCCATAGGTGGACTGCATCTGGCCCAGCCCCTGGCCCTGGTACTGGTCGCTGTAGCTGCTGGAGGCGGGCGCCGAGCCGGCGTAGTGGTTGGCAGAGGTGGCCGCGCCCATCAAATCGGCCGGCTTCGAGGAGGAGACGGAGCTGCCGCCTTGCGCCGAGGCCTCCTTGGCGGCCGGGTAGTAGAAGTAGTGCAAGGGATTGAGGCCCGACTGGCTGTTGTAATCGGAGCCCTGCTGAGCCTGCTGTTGCTGCTGCTGGCCTTGCGCCTGGCCCGAGCTGGACGAGTGGCCGAAGATACCCGAGTTGGCCAGCGCCATGTTCACACTTTGGGCCGCCGCCTGGTAGCTCTGGTCGGGCGAGCTAGCCGCGGCCATCATCTGGTCGGAGCCATAGTTCTGGTAGCTGTTCTGCTTGTTGTTGTTGTTGTTGTTGTGGCCGATCCGCTCGAGTAGCCAGCCGAGGACATCATGGACTGCGACGGGTCCGAGTGCTGCTGCTGCTGATGGACCGAGTTGGCCACCGACTGCGAGCCGGCCGACTGGGCCATGGCGCCCGACTGGGAACGGGCCGAGCCAGAGGAGCCCGAGCTGGACAGGAGGCCACTGGAGGGCCCGCTTGGACTGTAGCTGACGGGTCCATTGTTGTTGGCCGCACTGCTGGCCGCACCACTCGAGCTGCTGGCCCCAATGGACACGCTTCCAGAGCTGCCGCCTCCAATGGACGAGATGGCGGAGGATTGTTGTGCTTGGCCCGGTTGGGCCGATGAGTCGTCGCTTCTTGCTTGCTGCTGCTTAACAATTGCATCTAGCCCACTGGCCGATAGCAAAACAATCACTAATATCAATGCTAACTTTTGGCTCATTCTGCCGGCCCCAATATGTGCTGACTGTGTGACTAATTGATGATCCATGTTGTTGATCCCCTTCCTTCTACTCTTCCTCTGCTCCCCTATCACCTTGCCAGCAGAGATTGCCAATTGGTGGCTAGTGGCCTCTGAAATGTCTGAGATTATGTGCTGAAGATTTGGCATTATTATCCTAAACTTAAACCTTTTTCTTCTCCCTCCTTCAAATCGTCTTCTTTGTATTATTCTTCTTCTCCCACACTTCGCTCTCACCTGTTCGCCTCTCTCTTGATCGACTCTCGCCTCTTTCAATCTTTCAAAATTCGTTCCAATCTCTCTCTCTCTGGCTGACTCTGTTTTGCTCGCCACTGACTCGCAAACTCTTTTCCGTTTGTTCGACTGACCTCTGCACTCTGATCCAAACTTCACTCTCCTTCAACTGTGCCGCTATATGAGCCAAGTGGGCAACTTTTTCTATTTCTATTCTCCTCCTGGACTCTTTCGTTCCCTTTCTCGAGCTCACCAGAACTGCCTCACGGAGCGCACACTCAGTCTGGGGGCACCGCTGGAAGAAGGGGAAACGATTGGAAGTGGTACAGACAAAGTGCTTGCCTTCTCTCTCTCTCTTGTCTATTTCTTCTTCCTTCGTTCGTTCTCTCTCTCTCTCTCTCTCTCTCTCTCTCTCTCTCTCTCTCTCTCTCTCACCTACTTGTTGTTTGTATGTCTGCAACAAACTCCAATGAGCTAGAAACGAAACGATACGCGAACCCGAATGAAAAGCGTCTCTCTCTCTCTTTCTTCGCTGCCTGGCGCTTTGCTGTCAATCTTGAAAGGTGCTCGACAGTCGAACACTCGGACAGTGGCCAGTGGGCAGAGACGAAGAGTTGCGCCGAGGCTAAGGTTGCACTAAGATCCCGCTCGGCGCCAGTCCTCATTGAGTCGGCGCAGGATCAAAGTTCATGAGCGTTCGGCCTAGTGATTGTTGTCCGTGCGGCCCGCCTGGCCAGCCTGGCAGCTGCAACGCTTCGTGCCAGACTCGCGCCCATTCAACAAGTGTTGCCGCCTCTCTTCTGGCCAGTCTTGCGGCCAGTGGTCATCGTCTTGGTAAGAGCGGTCGCCGGCGCGCTGGCCAGCTAGTGTTAGCAGCAGTGGTGGAGGGCGCGCTCCTGTGAAGCGGCGGCACAGGGAAGGAAGATGGGCACAGCGTGAAGTTGTGGCCGCCGCACGCTCGTGCGCTTGTCTCTAGCAACAATTCTAACGGAGCGCTCGCTTGCCAGAACAGGCCAATGAGAGGAGGCTGGCCAATGGAAAGCTAGCCAGCCGCCCAGAGGGCAGCTCCTGGCTTCGTGGCTGCGTAAAGTTTTTTGATCAAATTGAAGAATTCCTCCACTAGCCTCATGCTGTTGCTATTGCTTCGCCTTCCTTGCCGCCACCGCCGCTGCTGCCGCCGCCGTTTCCATAAAACCTAAAAACACTGGCGGGCTAATAATTTAGGTCGCCGATTCCGGTTGGCCAGGCTAGCTTGCCGCGGCTATTGGGCATTCTCTTGGCGAGGCAAGCGCAACAGGTTTGGGGCTGTCGATAAAGGAGGAGAAATGGAATAAGAACTCGGTGCTCGTCCTCCAGCGGAACTACCGCACTCGACCAGCACTCACAAGACACTCGACCTGCTACGCAAACACCAAACCCGCTCGCGGCCAAAGCCACTCCACAGAGACACACCGAGAACTTTATACCAATACAAAACGCCTCCTCCTTCTTCTTCTTGGACTTCCACAAAACATCTCCACACACGACCCAAGCTTCTTCTCGTATTCCTTCCATTCTATTGGACGAAGGTACCAGTGCAACCAATGGTCTCATGGTTCCAAGTGCCAATGGTCAAGTAGGAGTTTTGTAGCCTAATGCTTCTCGTTAAGAAGCCGACACAGAGGAAGAAGCAGACTAGGAGGACAAAGATTTAGCTAGTAAACTTTGTTGAAATATAACGTTCCCAGACTTGTGCACCAAGATGGGGGATAGTTTTTCTAGTTTTTCACTCCCTCTCTGGGTCTACTCTGCCCCTTAAACACATTTGAGATTGTGTGTCTCGACCTTATCATCCTCATTCTCACTCGAGTCTCGTGCAAGAGCTAATTCATTTATAACATACTCACACACTCACTCACTTCACAGCAGCATTTCTTCAGATTCAAGGACACTCTCTGAGAGTTTCGGCTTCTAATTGAACTCTAGTTTTGTTAACTGTTGCTCGCCGAGTTCAACTTCCGAGGCATCTGTGAGCGTGCCAGTCTGTTTCTGTATGTGTGTGGCATCATCACCATGTCGCGAATGCGATAGATCTCCAGCGGTCATTACCACCACTATCTCAGACCGCCAAACTCACACAGCTTCCGTTGAGAGCGGGTCCAATTTATGTCCCCTCGACTAGGGAAGACGAAACTGAGCTAGAGTTTAACCAAATGTCCGAATTTGAGTGAATGGGAGCACTCATCACGATCCATCCTGAGGCACTGGTGGTTCGCCCGCCCTTTTGAGCAATAAAATTACTCCCTCTCATCCCACACGCCAACAAAATCATCTAATGCCGAATCTGATCTTGTCATATTTACCCATTTTGCTCGATATAAGCTACGATTAGCCATATGCAAGGCTAATGGGCAGCCTGATGGATAAGCCCCGTTAACTTGGGCGATGATTTTATTGTACGCCGGCAGCTGGCATTCTCGGCGGATTCATAGCATTCATGATTGACGCACATGTTTGTTGTGATTACAAATTTATGTAAACTTTTATCTCCCATCTCCCAAATTCGTCCTAAATTTTTCATCAGCAATGTTTAATTTATTTACTGAAAGATAATAATAATAGGATTCCGGCCAAACATGAAAATAACTCATAGGAACATCGAAAAAGATGGCGAAGGGTGAGTAGACGATTCGGCGAAGTTCGGTCACATGCTCACATGATCTGCTCGTTCTGCCAATACTGACGTGATCGAATTTTCGAACATTTGCTCTCGATTATTACCGCAACATGTAGCCAAATCGGGCTTATTGCTCAGGAAAGTGACGATTTGTGGTATCTGTATAATATTATTCAGAGAGGAGATCAGATTCGAGCGCCCACGTGGCGTAAGGTGGTCAATGAAACCGCAACCGGTTCTACTGGAGCTAGACGAGTCAAGGTAACGTTGACGATATCAGTCGAGAAGGTGGAGTATGATTCCGAGGCAAATATTGTCAGTGTCAAAGGGAAGAGCATCGAGGAGAACAAATATGTTCGTCGTGGCCAATACCACACTCTAGATCTGGAACTGAATCAGAAATTCTATCTGACAAAACCTCTTTGGGATTCATTAGCTTTATCTCAACTGAACAATGCTTGTGATAGTACCAGAAACGCCGAGGTCGCCATTGTTATAATGCAGGAGGGTTTAGCCTTTGTTTGCCTCCTAACCACGAACATGACCGTCCAGAAGGCGAAAATCGAGGTTAATATCCCAAGAAAGAGGAAAAACTTCTGCTCCCAACACAAAAAGGGTTTGGAAGAGTTTTACGAACAAACTCTTCAGGCAATGTTGAAGCATATAAACTTTGAAACAATCAAGTGTATTGTGATAGCTAGTCCGGGTTTTGTAAAAGATCAATTCAATGAATATCTATGGCAACAGGCTACTAGTAAAGAGTTGAAGATGCTCCTTGATAGTAGGCAGAAATTTCTCGTAGCCCACTCGTCGACCGGTTTCAAGCATTCCATTAGGGAAGTTCTAAGTGATCCATTGATAGCACCAAAGTTGGAGGATACAAAAGCGGCTCAAGAGCTGAAGATATGGAACAAATTTCAGAACCTTCTTGGACAGGAGCCAAACAAGGCAATATACGGATTGAGAGACGTGGAAACGGCCCATCATTACGAAGCAATCAGTTGTTTGATGCTATCTGACATGTTGTTTCGTTCTAATAATTTGGCATTAAGAAAGAAGTACTCCCAATTGTTGTATCAAGTTAAGGGCTACGCTGATGTTAGGGTGTTCTCGTCGATGCATTTATCTGGCCAGCAACTAAATCAGTTAAGTGGCATCGCAGCCATATTGAAATTTGAGGTTCCAGAGCTGACCGAGCGGCTGAATGGTGTTGGCGCCGATGCCAACGATAGCGACACTTCATCTTCCTCGTCGAGTTCATCAACCTCTGGCTCAAGCGACGAAGACAGCTCCTCCTCTCTTAAGAATGATGATGAATCAGAGCTATCCGAGCGTCTAGCTCGTGTCAACAGTAGAAGCGATAAAGCCTCGGGAGCCGGTTACGATGAAGACGATCTGTTGGAGGAAATTTGAGGCGAGAGTCGGAGCCATCTGGGAGATGGAATAAATCGGGTGGTGTCATCTGTTGTGGCACGAGAAAAGCTTCAGCTCGTGTTGGAGCATGTAAATCTGGCCGAGGTGAAACTATCTCTGTGTCTGCTAGCCTGCAGGCCAAGTTTCTTGGCCCCCACTAGGGAGCGCCTATAAGGGCTCGTGCATCTACTTATAGGGCTCGCTGGTGTGCGATTGCACTGATTTGCCTGGAAAGCCCGAGAGTGTAGCCACGCGATGATCGAGCGAAGAGGAGGAGGCGTAGCAGCATGAGGGAGAGAGTGAGAAAGTTGCACACATTGGATTAGACACAAGCAAAGGAGAACATTTGCAGAGTTGGAGGCGAGACTGATGGTTGCAGAGTGCATTTTGCTCAATCAGCGCCTCCCTCTTGGTCGTGGTGGCAAAGCGGCGGCGAGGGGGGAGCTCAGTTTCTGCTGGAAGAGCAAACAGAGGGCGAAAAATAATAGCAAGAGGCAAGCGGGCTGTTGTGTAACGCCATAGGCAAGCTGTTGATTCGGGTGATTTTGCAACAAATGACAAAGCAAACATTGGCCTGGCCAGAGAGTGTTGCTCTGCACTGGATGATGTGACAAAATATTTGCACTTGCAATGGTGGATGCGCGTTTCGTTGCGGTGTTGCTGCTTGGTGCTCGTGTGGTGGATTGACTGGCCGCGTGTGCAACTGGCAAGTGCATTCCAGCCACAAGCTGGAAGCCAGAAGCTGCCTCTGGTCTTGAATGAGGCTGAATTCTGTCAGTGAAGTGGAACGAAAGCTAGGCCATAAAATGGACATTGGCTGCCGATTGCGTTTCAATCAGCGCCGCCAGCAGACGACATTGTGTGGACCAGTTAAATAGAAATTATCGCCCCCAGACGAGACAGACATCGTGGCCCCTCCTCCTTCTTTGCGGAGGAGGAGGAAAGCCATCATTTGAGACAGAATGATAGTTGGAGCTAAGCAACTATTATCCTGGCAGCTCGCTCGGCTGGTCACCTGCTGCCGTTCGCATCAGCGGGAGACGTGCGTTGGCGGCCGCGCTGCTGGCCAGTGTTAAAATGGATGTCCGCACGCAATCAAATTGAGGCATTTCTGCTTGTCATTAAACCGCTGCTCCAATTGCTTGGCTCTGGCCTTTGCTCGAAGTGGGCCGCCAAACGGGGGCTGCATTGAGCGCATTCTGCCACTGGCGCATCAATCCAATTGGCGCTCTCCTTTGGCCGCCAGCCTGAGCTCGTCTGCAAGAGCGACAGGCATTTCCATTCAATAAAGCGAACCATTTGAGTGGAGGGGCGCGCAATCGGCCGGAATGAATAGCTGGCCGCCCGCTGCTGTCGATTTGGTTATTTGGCCATTATCTTGCCGCCAAGGCGCAAAGGAGCCCGACGGACAGTGTTTGGCTGACGAGCGGCCCACATAAAGCCGATGAATGTCCCACCGAGTTGCAGGAGTGGAGCTCGATGCAAGCTCGACTATGCAAAGGTTGCGCGTTTTTGCATCCAGTTTGGAGTTCAGCTAACTGTCGCTAACTGTCCAAAGACTGGCCCACTTGGGGCCCACGCGACAAACAAAGCGCTCTGGTTTCGGCTAATTTCAGCCCCAATTAGAGCTGCCAAATTGGTCTCTTTGGTCGGTTTGCAGCTGGCAGACTGTCCGGAGAGGCGGAGCTGCCATAAATGTGGCCACCCAATGGTCGGATTGCCGAAAGGAGCCTCGAGTGGCGCTTACCGATGGTGACACAGATGGGGGCAAAGTGGCTCTTTGTGTGCCCCGTGGTCGCGAGCAGATCGGCCCCGAACAGGTTGCGGTCAGCAGGACGAAAGGGCTCGTGATCAGACGATAGGAGAGAGGCTCTGCACGAGCTCGGCCGTCGGGCGGACAGTCGTCCCGAATTCCGCGCGCGGGTCGGCGGGCAGAGTGTCGCACAGGCTGAGCGGCCGGCGCTGGTGAACTAGGCCCGCCTCGCGTGCGGACCTGTGCGACCGCGCTGCTGCCCGCGCGCACCTTTGGGGTCCGTGCGGCAGCCAAGGGGTTTCGTCGGGCTGCAAGTGCGCTCCTGCAGACTCCTGCAAGCGCTGCACTGTGCGACCCTGGCGAGTGGCGCGCGGCCAAAGGCTTAAAGGCGCACGAGAACAAGTCCATAAGCGTGCGAGCGGCCCTCCTCTGTGTGTGCCGCCGGCGCTCACTACACACTATACACTATACACTGTGTGCCGCGCTTCTTCAGTTGGCCTGCACTGTGGAGGTGCAGTGTGGCTGCCGATCGGCCGACACAGACGACCAGTAATGATCGCGAGCGGCCAATCTGGCACGGGCACCGTGGCGCGAGAGGGCGGCCCTGGACACAGTTGGGTGCTGCCGGTGCGCCTCGTTGGCCGGCCGGTGTCCGATTTGAGTGGCGCCAACAAGTGGCGGCTTCTCTGCTGCCAGGGCCACCATTCAATGGCGGCCTGCCACAACCTGGTCTCGGAGGGGGCAGCTCGCATGTACTGGAGCCAGAACAAAGCGTCGCCGAGTGGCGCGCCGCCCTGCTGGCCCCAAGGGCTCGAGAAGGGCCACCAGCAGCCTCTGTGGACCTGTGGAGCTGAGGGCGCCCAACGACGAGCCGCCGGAGCGACTGTTTGGACTGTTTGGGCCCCAACAGTGCTGGACAAATGGAAGGCCGTGCTCTGCTCCCGGGCGGAGTGGGGTCCGAGTTGCGCGTGTTCTCTGCTGGCCGGCAGAAAGCGGCCCGAGAGGAACAGGAAGAGCTAGCGGAGCGGGTGCTCAGCTGCTCGTGGGGACTGTAAGTGGAGCTTGGGGCAGCAGAGCTCAGCTTGTGGTGGGCGCCCACCACAGTCTCCAGTGTTCAGTTTGCAGAGGAGTGGGCGCTCGTTTGGTGGCTTGGGCGCGCCGATCAATGTGTCTGGCATAATGAATGTCATTATTTTCCTAGTTGTCATGATTATTCTTGTTGTTATTATTAGATTGTTATAAGTTTGGACAACAACAGCAAGACGGGCCGTGATAATTGGCATGATCGGCCCAGGGGAGCACTGTCTCTGGCCGCTTGATGCTTGAGGGCCGCTGGAGAGCGGCTCTGCTGGCGCTGGATTGGCGGCGCGAGCGTAGAACAAAAGCGGGCGCCGCCGCGGTCAACACTATATTTGTGCTGAGGGCCCACAGGGCTGCTGCAGAAGCGGCTGGAGGCCGACCAGTGCCCAGTGCTCACTTGTCAGCGCTCAAGGCCCAGTGCTCAGCGCTCGTCCTTTGGCCGTGCGCGCGTCTCGCCTATTCTTCACGCTGCGAGCGGCCCAACGGCCTCAAGGGCGACTGCTGCAGTCGAGCCTGCCCAATGTTAGGCCGAATGTTGGCAGTGCGCACAGGCAGCGCACAGGCAGCGCACAAGCAGCGCACAGGCACCAAAAGCACTGGCCCAGTCTCGCATCGGTCCATGTCTGTGCCGCCGGCCACTGCCTCTGGGCCAGTCTCTCGCGATGTGCAGCCTGGAGTGCCTATTTCTCGTTAGGCTGAATTTAGTCGCGAGCTGTCGCGAACTTTTTCCAGCCCCAGCGATTAAGCGATTCCAATTTTGGCAACACCACCACCACCAGCAACGAGCGAGGAAAACACACATCCAGTGTACACGAGCAGGCCGCTCCAACACAGGCGGGCTCTCTCTCTCTCTCGCCTGATTGTTGACAGATAGACGACAAATATCAACAGTTGTTTGCTGTCTGCCTCCGACTCCAACTCCTACTCCTACTCCTAGTCTGCCGCCCCACCATCTATCTGTCTGTGTCTATGGCCCTCGAGTGCCGCTCGCAGCCAGTCTGCCTGCGTGTCGGGCCGCGCATCTATCCAGCGCTGGAGTGGCTGATGGCTGCTGGCTTCTTGCGGGCTGCTTGCAGACTGCTCGCCGCTCGCCGAGGAACCGACGCTGTCCGGCTTGTCCAACCTAATCAGCCGGCCGGCCCTTTGTTCGTCAGCGGTCGGCCGGCCGTCTGTGAGCCGCACTCGGCCCAACCGGCGGCCCCAACTTGGCCGACAAAAGTCCCAATTTGTCCAATTAGTCAAAGCCTCGCCGCCGACGCCCTGGTGGCGCGAAATCCAAATTGAATCATTGCGGCCCGTTTGGGGCGCGCCCAATCGGGGCCAGTGGGCCGCGCGGGGGCGCAAACTGTGTACGCTTAGATGTATTGAGGCAAGTCCGCAAAGTGGCCTTTTGCACACCAAGTGGCCTTCTGCACACGCTCTCAGGCCCACGCGCGCGGGCCCTTAGGGCGCCTCTGCAGTGGAGAATCTGCACTGAAGGCGTGCGAGCGCGCCGGCGAACTTTGCTCTGCGCGCGCGACTCACTGCGCGGCCCACTGCAACTGGGGCACCTTATTGCGCCCTCGTTCACGTGCCTTTGTTTACGTGCGGCCACCATGCCGCCGCACGTAAACAAAGACGCTCGCTCGCCGCCCAAAACTGGTATAGGTTTGCCCTTGTCTTTGGTGCGTCTAATAACAAGCCGCCACCTGTGTATCAGCAGCAGACGGCGAGCTCGCCGCCAGTCGTCTCGCCGGCGGGGGCAGAGCTGCGGCAGCTAGTCGACCAACGGCGGCTCCACTCTGGCACCTTCGGCGCGCCTCGGGATCAAGCTGGGCGCCTCCACGGGATTGGATTTCGCGAGATTCTTTCGCCGCCACTGTTGCCATTTGGGCTGCTCTTAGGCGGGCGAGTTGGCGCCTCGAACAAGCCGCGAGAGCTCGCCCGAGAAGGCCGAAGAGCAGGCCTGCAGCTCGGCGGCGGCGAAATGTGAATCGGAATTCTTTGGCGAGGCTAATAAAATTGGAGTGGCGCGCGCAATTGTGTGTTGCGAGTGGCGCAGAGAGCGCACAAAGCCGGCCAGCTTTGTCTGCCCAACTTGAAAAATGCCACTCTGGCTTAGCTCGTCTCCGGCAAGCACCTTTTCGAGCGCAGAGCGCCGACAGAGCTGGAGACTACGAGCCAGAAGTTGGAGACTAGAAGCTGGAAACTGAAAGCCCCCAGAAGCTCCCAGTTTCGAAGGCAAGTCGAATGGGAGGAAACTCGCCCCTTTGCGTGGGGCTTGCTGCAAAAAAGAAGCATTGGGGAGAGAAAAAGAGCCGCGAAAGTCGAGTTGGCGAACTTGGGGAGCCCAACTCAACTGTGTGAGCTTGAAACGGAGCGCCGAAGACGAAGAGACGAAGAGCTGTTGTGTGGGGCAAATTTACATCCAACTGGCTCGTGTGTCTTCTATTCAAGAGCGAGGCTTTTCTCTCTCTCTGTCTTTTTCGAGCGCTGGTTCTGTTCTTGTGAGAAGCTCGCGCGTTCTAAAGGAAGACGAGGCGGCGGCACACAATGGCTGGTGGCTAAATACTTGCCTCCTGTTTGTTTGCCCTCTCTTCTCTGTTGTAGGAAATCGAAAAGTTTTTGCAAAAAAGTACTTAAACGAGAAACAGACACACTCTCGGCCGGTGCACTTGTCTGCCTGTGTCTCTGTGTGTTGTTCTCTAGGCTTGTCTCTGTGGGCTTGTGGTGCTGTGTGCGCGCTGCCAGTTCGCTAACAAGACGCGCCCATTGAGCGCGGCACGCACACAAACTGCACCGGCCGCACTCAACACTACAGACAGTCTCTGGGGCTGCACTGCACACAGTGTCTCGGGCCGCGCTCTTTGCCGCCTGGCGGCAAACGTCAATCGCCGCCTCTGTGGGGCGGCGGCATTTCTTTAAAGTCGACGGGGCCGCCGAGGGATCAGGCTGGCTAAGGAGAGCTGAGGAGAGCCGAGAAAAGCAGAGGAGAGCTGAGGGCCGAGAGGGACGACAACAAGGGATGAAAATTCAAACAACTCGGCCTATCGCGCCACCAGGGAGGCGCGCGCGCACTTCTTCGCCGCGAACTGCAGGTGGACGGGCCTCTATAGAATGCGCGTCTGAAGCACACACACACACTCCAGTCTGCAGACTCTTGCTCGCCCGCAGACTGTCTCTGCTGGCCGGCCGCTCTGTGGGCACGTGTGCGCCTGCGCACTGGGCCCAGCTCGGCCAAATTCCCGCGCCAATGCGACCATTTTTGTGCCCGCCAAACTATACCAAATTGATTTCTCCAAATTGGATTCCAAACTCGCCAGCCCAAACAGTTCGGCTGAGCACAAACTGGCACAAAGCGGCCCAAATTGCGCACACAGTCCAGTGTGGAATCTGGATCGCCGATCGGGACCAATCGGGCGCCAATGCAGAGCCATTGCAGAGTGCAAGTGCGAGCCGCGAGCGACAGACAGAGAGAAACACCTTCTGGGCGGCCTATACGCGAGCCACGTTGAGACTGAGTTGGATTGAGAGCGAGCGAGAGAAAGAGAAGAACAGTTTGTCCAAGTTGGAGGAGGAGACACGAATTGGCAGCACGCAAATTTTTGGATTGAACTGCAGTTCAGCTGAGCTTTGGCGTCCGTTCAAGGACAAAGAGGGGCGAGAATTCGTGTTCGCGAGCATTAATCAATAGTCGACTTGTTGACAGGCGAGCAGAGTCATCTAGCCAGCCATCTAGGCAGCCATCTAGCCAGTTGAAGTGTGCGCGAGTTGGCTGGCAAGCGAGCTGAGTGGCAAGCGAGCTGAGTGGCAGCGAGCCAACTAGAAAGAGAGAGTGCAAGAGTGTGGCAGATTGCGCACTTGTCTGCTGCCGGGGCTTAATTAGGGACCATAAAAGCCAGTTGATACATATCTTGGCGCGCGTCGTCATCGTGCACACTTGGCCAGCGCATAGAGCACCAGAAGTCGGCAAGTCAGTGAATCGGCGGCCAGAGACAAGTGGCGCCATTGGGAGGGGGCAGAGAAGGCAGGCCAGTGGATGGGCAGAGAATTGGGTGCGGAGGACAGTTGGTGGGACGATTGTTTGTTGGGCAGAGAGGCGCCCATTGAGAGACTGAGCAATAGGCCCGCAGCTGCACACTGAGAGAGGCCGTGCAGAAGTGTGCAGAAAAGTGTGCGCGCGTCAGCCACAGACTGTTGCATTGGGAGTTCGTGTGCGTGTGCGCCATTGTGTGTTGCATTGAAACTAGCCGGCAATCAATTAGCATTGAGCATCAATAAAAAAAGTTTTCACCCCTTGGCGCAGAAGTAGTAAAAGGGAGCAATAGAGCAAGAGAGAGAGAGATAGAGCAAATAATCCAATACTAATAATAATACTAATAATAATAATAATAATAATAAAAAAGAGAGAGAGGAAGAAAAATAGACTGATTAATTGCGCTCCACTGCTCAGGCCGCCCGCCGCTTGGCCGCTCTTTCCCCTCCGTCTGTCTGTGTGTCTGTCTGTTCGACTGTCTGTCCCTGTTGTTGTTGTTGATTGCTGTGCTTGAGCTGAGCTGAACCAGCAGCTTGGGAGGAGGAAAATGTCGAAGAATAAAACGCGCACCAAAGACAAGTATCGAGTTGTTTACAATGACACCCAGCGGATTGAGCTGGAGAACGAGTTCAGACTGAACGAGTACATCGCCATTCCGAGGAAACAGGAAATCGCCCAACGCCTCCAGCTGTCCGAGCGGCAGATCAAAATCTGGTTCCAAAATAGGCGGGCGAAGAAGCGGAAACAGTTGAAGAGGAAACAGAGCATCGTGCAGCAGGCGGCCCCAAATGGCTCGCTCGCTTCCGCCCAAGCGGCAAGCTCAAACTCAAACGTCTCCAGCTGCTCCTCCTCGACGAGCTCCTCAACCCAGCTGGCCCACACGAACAACAATCTTAGCAACGGTCTTACCAGCAACAGTCTTAGCAACAACAACAACCTCCAGCACCAACAGCAGCCCATTCAGCGCATCACGAGCGCCTCGTTCGCGGCCTCAGCCTTGGGCGCCGCCCAGAGCCACCAGCACCCATCGAGTGTGAGCTCCGACGGGCTCAGTCTGGGCCACTCGAGTCCCCCGACAAGCACAAACAGCAACCGTCTGCACCACCACCACCACCACCTGCACCACTTGCACCAGTTTGGCGCCGGCAACTACGGCTCGAGCCCAAACCTAAACCCGAACCAGCACCTGCACTTGCACCAGCACCAGCACCACCTGCACCACGGCCACCAGAACGGCTCGGCGGCCGAGCTGAAGGCGTTCCAGCAGCAGAACGGCGGCCCCACAGGCTACGGCCGCCCGCTGGTCGCCTCAGTGTCCTCGCCCACCACCTCGCTGTCGCCCTCCAGCTCGACCATCTCGTCGCCCGAGGCCTCCGGCAAGCAGCTGGCCCCCTTCGGGCCGGCCGCCACCGCCTCTGTGCCCCCAGGAGGCCCCCTCGAGAGTGCCGCCTCGGCGCTGGAGGCGCAGCTGAAGCCGCAGCGTCTGGGCAGCAGCAGCAACAATAACAATAACAATAATAACAATAGTAGCAACCAGGCCCAAGGGGCGCCCGTGCAGCAGCAGCAGGCGGCCGGGCAACAGTCGCACGCGCTGCTCCACCGCCAGCAGCAGCACCACGGCCACCAGCACCAGTTGCTGCAGCACGAGCAGCAGCACCAGCAGGCGCACGCCTCCCTTGGCCTCCTCGACCACCACAGCCACCGACTGGGCCCCTTCGACCACGAGCACACGCAAGAGCGCCTTCCCGCAACCTTCGCAACAGGTCCAACAACCGCCACCAGTCCCCACGAGGCCCACTTCTACCAGCAGCAGCAGCAGCACTACGCCGCCCACAGCCAGACGGCCGCCGGCGTCCAGCCGCCCCACCATCATGGGGATGCCCATCCCCATCCCCACCCCCACCCGCACCACCACCACCACCTGCACCAGCACGCATATACTCGCCAGCCGCACCACCAACACCCCCAGCACCTGCACCAAATCAACCAGCCCCACCCCCACCCGCCCCATCAACATCCTTCCCACCCTCATCCGCACCACCAGCACTCACAACACCCCCACCAGGCCCACCCTCACCCCCACCCTCATCCTCACCATCACCACCACCACCAGATTTACATGGCCGCCTCGGCTGCGCGCCACCAGCAGCAACAAGCACCAGTCGTGCCGCCGGCCAATGCAACCACCTCCACGGGCGGCTACCCGCTGGACACCAACCAACTGCAGCAACAGCAACAGCAGCAACAAAACTACCTGGAACACCAAATCTCCATCAACCAGGTCCACCATCAGCCGCACCAGAGCCTCAACCAGGCCGAGTATAGCGGCGCCACAAGCATTCCAGAGGGCCAGCAACTCACTCAAAGCTCCACCGGCTGGCCACAAGCAACAACCGCTGCGCTCACAAGTCCAACGGCGAGCACGGCTGAAAGTCACAACACTTATGGATGAAGAATCAATATGAATAAATATCACAAACAAACACACATTTTGCACAAGATTTTGCGAGCAAATCTTCGCATTACAGACGAGTAGTGCAACAGCTTTTCTTGTTGCACTACTAATTCGTCTGACTCCCGAAACGCTTCTTGAAGTCCTTTATTTGGTCAGCCTCCAGCCGCTTGAACAGCAGAGCTGGCTTGCCAATTTTGTGACCAACCTCCAACAGCATTGGCATTCGCGGTTGCCAGTTTTCTCCCTCTTTTGAACGGGTGACCATCTCAACCAAATGGTCACAATCAAGCGCCAATTGCTGCTTGATCTCCTTGCTCACACTCGGCATGTATGGTGCTATAATCATGGCAACGATGGCCACCATGTTCAGGGCGATGTGCATCACACTCTCGGCCCTCGCTTTTTCAGCCTCATCTGAACTCTTAACTAACAGCCAGGGTTTGTTTGCCTGTATCAACTGATTGCCCAGTCTACTAATGGCAAGAATTGGCTTCAGTCCTTCGCGAAGCATAACACGCTCCAAACGCTCCCCGTAAGCTATGAGATTCTGACCCACCTCCTCCAGATATTTCAGATCCTCCTCAGTGGGCGCATAATGCTTCACTTGGCCCGAGAAATTCTTATCCACAAATGAAACGGCACGATTGATAAAGTTTCCTAAATTGTTCAACAATTCGCCATTTACCTTTTCCCTAAAGTCATCCCAACAAAATGAAGAATCCTGCCCCTCTGGTCTAATGTACATCAGATAGAACCTCCACACATCAGGAGGTATTCCTGTGTCTTGTGCATCATTACCAAACACTCCAATGCCACGAGATTTGCTGAACTTGTTGTTTTCGTAATTTAAATAATCAGTTGCGCATAAGCCCTTCACGTCGACCCACTTCTCTCCGGTGGCCAAGAGGGTGGCGGGAAACATAATGGAATGAAACGGCACGTTATCTTTAGCCATGAACTGAAACAATTCCACTTGCTCTCGGGCCTCTTCGCCTCGCCACCACTTGTCCCACTCCTTAGTATGCTTGGCACTTATTGATAGGTAGCCTATAGGTGCATCAAACCAAACGTAAAACACCTTGTCCTCACAACCCTCGAATGGTACTTTTGTGCCCCATTTCAGGTCGCGGGTAATGCAACGTGGCTTGAGGCCATCCTTCAACCAGCCCTCTGTGATAGCCTTGGCTGTATTTGTCCAATGGGTACCCATAACATGCTGTCCTACATTGTTTGCGGCTGCAGATTCCCCGCCATCCTCAATTTTGTTCACAGGAAATGGCTTCGGTGGTGAGGCTGAACGTGAGATTATATCGTAGAACCAATCCTTTAGTTTCTGCTCTACTTTCGTTAGATCGAAGAAGAAATGTTTAGAACTTCTTACTATTGGAGAATTCTTGCACAATTTACAATGAGGATCTTTCAGGTCAATTGCATTGATCAGCTTGCTACACTTGTCGCATTGGTCGCCACGTGCATCCTCATATGCACAATACGGACAGATTCCCTCCACAAAACGATCGGCCAAAAATCTTTCGCATTGTGGACAGTACAACTGGTCTAGTGTTTCTTGGAATAAATAATTGTTCTTCTCTAGCTTAGTGAAGATTTCCTGAGCCAATTGTGTATGAATTTCGTTTGTTGTTCTTCCGAATTCGTCAAAATCAATATTGAACCAGCTGTAAATGTTTGCATGAATCTGGTGAAATTCATCACAAATCTCTTTAGGCGTTTTCTTCTGTTCTATGGCTTTCGTTTCACTAGCCGTACCATATTCATCAGTTCCAGAAACATAGAAAGTCTCGTAATCTCTAAGGCGACAGTATCTGGCGAACACATCGCCACTAAGAACGGAGCCGACAATATTTCCTAAATGAGGCACATTATTCACATACGGCAAAGCGCTAGTTATTAGCACATTGCGCTTTCCTGGTCTGGGTGCTGTGACGGGCATTGTTTCGGTCAATTAGTTTAAGTTCCATACATATGTCAATCTGATCTAATAAATAAAAAGCTAAGGATTTCTATCCGGTGGCAGACACATCCAGAAGCCAGTAAATTCCGGAGAGTACCGCGTGCCGTCACCTCTCAGGCAGCGTCATCAACGCACGCGACAGGCTTCTCGCGTCTATTGGCTCGCACGCCCCGTGGCGCCATGAGTAGACATCCAGGCTACTCGTTTCTCCTTGTCTTGAGAGCTTTGCGCCGGCCGGACGTGCGACATGGATGCGAGCTTGGCAGCCAGCTAGTGATTAGGATTGGGCCAATAAACTGTAGCTTTCTAGCCCTCGCCTGCCCATTATATCCAGTTATGATGCAGGAATCCATCACTCTGAATGGCCCGAATTCAGATTCTCAAATCTCTTAGTCTTGATGAGACTAAGAGATTGCCTTGCTATACAGCCCCGCGAAAATCGATTCTTTTTCGAGTTTCCGGTTGAAATTTCTTGAGTGTCGAGGACATTCTATAAGTCAGCCTTAGTCATTCGAAAGATCGAACTCCTCGAAAGTTACAAATCCTCGACGCATGAGTGCTTAGGATCATTCTCTTGGGCCTTCTCTCAAGAAGCTACAGCTTTTGGCAATTAGGCGCTTCGGGTGAGGCTTTCTTGGTAGTTAGGATGAGGCTACAGGTGGAAAAATACTCATTAAAACTAAGGAAACGAAGTCGTTCAGGTCTATATGCCTCCCAAACGTACTTAGATAGTACCATGAGATGAGAAATCTAGCGATGCTGCGAGAGAGGCACTCCCAAGGGACAATCTACATGTGTGAGATAAGGTTTTAGAGAGCAGTATGCTCGAGCTCGATGATATGGTTAGAGTTTTATTTTATCGGCATGTAATGTAGAACAAGATCGCCACCAGATTTCCAAATATAATGTCGAACAGTTCTCAAATCTAAAGTTTCGTCTAGCTTCTGGTCATTACAAAACAACTCGACTCTGTCGAATGGGTATGTCTCTGGCTCGTTCGACTTGCTGGAGCCCTTGAAGCTGGTGGACCCATTTTGATCCTGCTGGGCTGTTGTCAGGCCATCTTCATCAGTCAAATTAACAAGCATCTTCTCACAGACGTGCTCAATAACTTTGCGCATCTGAAGCATATCACTAGCTGATAAACGCTCCTTGCGTAACGATTTTATGCCGGAATCGGGGTGAGGGAGCAGGAAAAACGGAATCTGTTGAAGAATGTATGAGCAATGGTAGCTCATGTTAGTAATTAGCTTCGTCATTAAGATTGGTGGAAAGAAAACAGGATCAGAACTTACCTTGGTGAATTTTGGCTGACTTCTAGAAACATCAAAAACTATCTCACTAATCCATTGAGGCACGATCTCTCTCAGGATTGAGTCTTCATTCTCGTTGCAGGCTTCGTGAGCTAAGAATCTCAGGATTGTCTGAGTGCCCTCACTAATAATGACAGGCGTATGACTAGGAATTGAAAAATACTGATTACCGATTTTCTGAGTGGGGCTGATCGATTGTAGACGGTTATCTTCATTATATGGCTGCTGTGATACATGCCTATTGCAGTGGCTGTTTACTCTCATCGTGATATCACGATACTCACCTACATTTGTTCCCTCCTCTGAGCATGTATCATTCTGTTGTTGACTACTCTTGAAATCGTTCTCAAAGTTTTCGTATGTTGGAGGCCAGTGCTCCAGAAGAGCTTGGATCATCAAACAGCCAAGGTTTATCTTTGGATCTTGCCCATCAACATGCGGAATAAAACCGTATTCCCGGGCTGAAACCCAAGCGGATAGGCAATCACTCTCTTCTAGGTGTATACATATCAATCCGATTTTCAAGTCCACATTGAACCAATTAGGAACATAAACCATTCTGAATCGCCTCTTAATCTCATCTTCGTATTTTTGTTTAGCAGCATCGTAATCACTACTCGCTTCATGTAAACATTCAATCTTCCGAGCTGTCAATATATCATATAATGCAACACTGTTATCACTTTCCTGAGTTATGATGTGCCTCTTATCGTTGAGGATATGATAATTGGTCACAGCTGGATTGCCATTGATGAGAAAGTCGGGATTGTTCAATGCTGACCGATCGGCCTCCTCGATACTCTCAGGTACCTCAACTCGTCGATTATTCGAATCTGTGCTCTCGCACTCGGTTCCAAATGATCCAAGAGACCAATTCTTTATACTCGAATCAGTTGTGGATACCCACAGAGATGAAGAGCCAGGATCTCTCTTAGACGAATGACTTCTATCGACCAGTAGTATTCTCAGTATAGGGGCCTTCTCTTGACAAACCATTGATGTCTGGTTTGTATCATTGAGATTGGTCATGTAAACTTTGCAATCCTTACCACCGGAATAGACTGTACTGAATGACTCGTCCGCTTGGAGGGTCCAAACACCACTGTCATGGACTCTGATGATGGAGACACATCGCTGTTGGGAAATAGACCATAGCCTGATTGTTCCATCTGAGCTTCCAGATAGCAACATATTACCATTTTTGGAAAATAGTAGACTCTTCACATTATCAGTATGGCCTCTCAACTTGAGCAGTTTCTGTCTGGATCTAGGGTCCCAAAGCCTGATAACTTTCTCAGTTGATCCACTGGCAACCAAGGTGCCATTTTGATTAATAGCTAGGGAGTATATGCTATTCTTACTTCCATCTAAAGGCCTGGTAGTGACTGTGTTCTTGGCCGCCGTCAGCATCGTCAATGATTGTATATCCCACAAATATATCATTCGGTCAAAACCCGCTGACGCAACCACCTCACGATCTTCAGCGTAAGCCAGACATTTGGCATAGTCCTTATGACTTCTGAGAGTGGATAGACAGAAACCCTGATAAGCATTCCAAACTTTGATTGTTGTGTCATTGGAAACTGATATCAAGTTCCTACCTTCGCAGCACAATACTATATCGTTGACCCAGTCAGTGTGGTGCTCCATAGATTGTATGTAAGGATCCTCATCTTGTCTGGAGTGGTTATCATGATTGGCCCCACTAATTCTGCCTTCGTAGTCCAAATCTTGAGACGGGTGATCATGTGAGAAGCCCCATATTCGTATGATTGAATCTCGGCCAGCCGAGTATAGTCGATCTAAAAAAGGATCATATTGTAAGGAATTGACTCCTGAGCGATGGTACCGCTCTTCTCTCTCACGTATCACATAGGATATTGAAATCTTTTTCTTTGAAGCATGTAAGTTCTGCCTACTGTAAGAGGCCATCAGCTTCAAGACCACCCTCTTCTAATCCTTTTGTTTTGGTCGGAATTTTAGTGAAATTAGCGATCAAACATGGTGATGGAAATTGATTTGGCAGTGGTATATGAATGTTGGATAGAGTGTCACTAATGAGATCGATCCTAATTCCGGGAATATATCAGTTGTATATGATGTCGATTGTTTCTGATTCACTTGTCGGATACTCGTGTGGCACTCAATGGCTGTCCGAGCACGCACGCTAGTTTTGTCACCTTTGTTTTTATTTATCTCGTTTGCACGACCTACACCGTTCTTGGTGGCCTATGGCTACCTTTTTGGTCGTCGGAGCTCATTTAGAAAGTAACCATGATTGAATCTGTCCTCCACTACACTGACGCCACACCCGTCCGACTCTTACTAGCAGTGTTACTCCTTCCATTATTATATGGCATCAAGAGGATCTTCTTAAAGAGGGCTGAACGACTGAGTTATCCAAATGAAGCTATACTCATCACTGGATGTGATTCTGGTATTGGTCTTGAACTTGCTAAGTATTCTTACAGATACACCCGGTTTACAGTAATCTGTGGATTTCTGGATACTACGAGTGAAGGGTTTCAGCAACTGAGTGACATCCGATCCACCAATGATGATGGACGGCTTTTCTTGGAAGTGCTGGATATTACAAACGATTTGCATATCCGCAAGATGCTGGAAAAAATTCAAGTCATGACTCAATCGGGCAAGATAAGGCACCTGTTCTCTGTGATAAACAATGCTGGGATATTGACTTATGGTGAACTCGATTGGTTAACGTGCAAACAAGTTCAAGAGCAAATCAACGTAAACCTGGTCGGGACGATCCAGTTGACCCGTTCCATGGTTCCCTTGATAATCGAAAGCAAGGGTCGCATCATAAATATTTCTAGTGTAAACGACTCTACAGTATTTCCAGGGCTTTCAGTTTACTCGGCAACCAAGAGTGCCATATCAACTTTTTCGCGTGGTTTAGGGTACGAATTACGCAAGTTCGGTGCCCATGTTGTCACTATACGCCTCGGTGATTTCGCTCGCTTGACAAATATAATGGCTAATCATTCGGTCAATCGTGATATGATGTGGCAAGAGATGGCCTCTGAAAAACGAGATCTATACAAGGATTATTTTGACCAATTCAATAGTCATCTCATGGAGAACTATGGAATGACCAGTCCCAAAAATTTCAATGATTCCAATTTCTTCAAAGATTTCAGGCTCGCCCTACTATCAGATGAGCCTCCGACAACCATAACATGTGCTCCATTAATGTTCAGAATATTTTACTTTGTAAATGAACTTCTACCGGTAGCTTGTCAATATCGCCTCCTCGATCTTATGTTGCATTTTGCCTTCCGATGGAAGACATAGCCCCATCGGCAGGGAAGGTGTTCAAGAGTGGAGAGAATATCAATTCATGCGGATTGAATTCATAGCTCAACAGGATCTACTGTGATTTGGAAAAGTCGCAACTACTTTTTCATCACATTGGGAAAGGCAATATAAGGCATTCGCATGAGCGAGGTGATAGTCGAAAAGTTGGTTATTTACTGTTTATTTTTGTGCTCTGGTATTAATTTAAGTTCCTAATGATTGAAAGATTTTCATGCCTCGGGATAATCATCTCGTGAGCTGAAAGGTTAGATCAATAATACTTGTGATCACATATGCGCTTATCTTCGTCATTCTCTAGACCTACTTCATGTCTTCTCAACGCCTAGACTGTCCGATGGTATATCGATTCTGGTTTCCTGTGCTTTCGCTACTATGGTTATAGGTGGTTGTTCGCATGAATCCTCAACATCAGATTTAGTCGGTGACGAGGAGGATGACGGTGGTGGAAATACTTGCTCAGAAGGACCTAGAGCTCTAAGACCAGTGCCAACAGCCGATGCCTCGACCTTCTCTGAACCAGAGTTCGTCGGCTCTGTTAGCGTAATTGTTGGCTCATTGTTTTGAACTATCCTAACAAGTTTGTTATTCAAGCCTAATTCCTTCACGGAGGAAGATACCGGGTGGGTGATCTCATTATTTCCGTGAATTACATGGCGGACCAAGTCTGTGACATTGCTTGAGCCAAGATCCCAGTTATTCTCCTTGATTATGTGGACCAACTCAATGATGTACTTGCCTTCTTTGTACTTCTGTTCGGGTACAAATGCGTGTTCGTATTTCCAACCCAGAGTTGTTTCACAGCTATTACAATAAATGTCAGCAACTGCATGCGGCCCGGTCAGCAATTCACGTTCAACAGCCTGTTTACAGCTAATATTAACAACTTTGTTGAACAGATAGGCCTTACCGTGATTGCCTTGGAATAGCTTGGAGACAATCTCATCATGATCTGCTAGGTGAGCGCGACAATGGATGCAACTATATCTCCTGAATGCATCATTGGCTAAGAACTCCTGCTTGGGCACCGCCATCTGCTGGCTACCAGCTCTTTTATCGCCTTTGCGCCATTTGTTCTTGAACATCTTCAATTCCTTCACCTGATTTGTTCCTGGTACCTTAAGAAGCCTAGATGTCAACCCAATATCGATCTATTGATTGAATCGATAAATATCCTCAACATCAAGCACCGAGTCGTTTAGAGTTCTGACGGCAACTTCCTGCATCAAAGAATATTGAAGGCTTGAAGCAGGAATTATCTGATTCGGGTTTGTATTGCTGGAGATAGCATTTCTAGCTCTTGAAACGGCTATCATCAAATTCAGTGTGATTTTTGTCAGAGATAGATAGATTGGGTTGTATCAAATTAGTTCACTGTTCATTTCCGCTCGGGGGTCTGACTTGTCAATCATAAGGATCAGTCTTGTTGATGTTTCATTGAACACCATCGCAACAACCCTTTTGGATCGAGCTTGATTTTCGACAGAAATAATCTCTAGATCATGTCGGAGGAGGTGATCTTGGATTTCCGATGCAGCTTGCACGATAGATTGCGTGCATTACCCCTATGCTCGCGAGGTCTTGCACCACAGATAACAACCTGGAAAAAAACAAGACACAAATTGCGCAGGCGCGCAATACTTAGCCTTCCCAATGGTTACTTCCTTGTTCTATTTCATCTAGTGTCTAACGGACATCTGACCGAAATCAGCTGTTGTCATACTTTCACCACTGATAGAAGCTTCACGCAATGTCATCATTCGAAGCTTGCGCCTGCGCTATCTGTCTAGATAATGTGCACCATTCAGACAGCTCACGGAGGGAGGAACGACCTCCCCGGCACAGTATCACAATGTAGACGGATCCACTTAGTGTTAAGCGAGACGTTGGACCCGAGGAAGTCTCCGACGTCCATAGACCGCGAGAAGGGACACTCGAGATAAAATAGATAGGACCTGGAGGTCAGACATCTGTGTCGATGTCTGACACAAAATCGAGTGAAAATTCACTAACTAGTGTGCAGATGAGTAGTTGATGGCTCAATACCTCAATCATTGGGTTGGATGATCAAGGATCTGCGAGACATTATGGTTGAGAACCTGTAAGACCTGGCAGAGTTCAGAATTCGATTGAGAAACTGGTTCGTCGGAATCGAGAGAAACAATTCGTGGAGCTGGAACACATGACATCGTTGTATGCGTTTTGGACGGTAGTCAAAAGCTCTATCCGCTTGAAGGCCGAGGAGCAGTTCTCGAGAGGAAGCTAAACGAGTAACGATCTTTCGACTTCACTATCTAAAGGATATGTATGATGATTATAGACATCTCAGACTTCGAACACATCTCAGTTCATCCAAATGTCAACAATGGCTATGGTCGAAATAAGCGCGTCGTGGTCCGTGCTGAGAGTGTTACGAACCATGATGGATGTCATGCTGCTCACATGAGAAAGAGAGGGTTACAATCGCGGTCGGGTTGGAGAAATTTTCAGATACTCACCTCAAATATCTCTGATTGCTTTTGCATTGTATATATAATTCAGGCTGTCTGGTGACAGTTCTTGAGCCTATGATTATGGCCTATTATTAGTTGTTGGGTGTCTTCTTGAGTTGTTTTGGTGCTTGTAACTTGACGGGCATGTCTGGTGGCTAGGAGTAACTAGCTTGAACTAGGTGCTGCTTTAGATAACAATTGGTGGGATCAGTTTGGAGGGCATGGCATCAGGAATTTATAGAACTTTCAATGTTTTGATGCCAAGTTTGAATTTCTGGTTACCTTAGGACAGTTCACTCACCTATCTCAACGCAACCAACACGAAACAACGAAACAGCGAGCGAGCAAGAGAACAAGAGAGCGATGGTTCGCCGAAGCCTTACCATTGCTTTGTGCTGCCGCTCGATCGGGCCAACCAAATGTGTATGATTGCTTCCACTCTTGCTACCAACATCTCACGAACACTCTTGAAATATCGGCACACGGCCAGCCGGCTTGGTCTGCGAGCGCAAGCGCAAAGTGCAATGAGCTTTGTCTGTCTCTCTGTCCACGGTGCAACAGCTGTAGTATTGCTAGACAAGTAAGGGAGCAAGCGTTTCATCGGACAATGGCCACACCATGGCCCATGGCATCACTTTGTGTTGAATCTGTCTTTGTTCAACTTGGGCACCGGTTGGCTGCTTTGAACTTGGACAGGCCTTTGTGTCTAGGTGTTGGCCACACGGATGTATATTTGTCTAGTTGTCCTCCTTTGTCCTGTCCTCTCGGCTCCACAGCTTAGCGCTGGCTTCTGTATCCAAATTTTGGGAAGCACATACCAAGATCCTTATGTTATGGATGCCGAACGAAAGGCCAAGGCAGACTAGACTAGCATTGTCCTTCAGAGCCTGTGATTCTTGCTTGAGTGGGGCACGACTGGTCAGTCCGAGCATATAACTCAACTTTACATGTTGTTTGCCCCTTCGAGAGATGGAAAATTTGTCTGAAGCTCGGTAATCCTTTCTCTCTCGACGAAAATGTTAAAATGCAAACATGAACACGTCAGCATCAAAGTATCTCCCGATTGATCACGCTCAGAGACCTATCGAAGCCGAATTGACGTGCCGAATGTCTGACCGGTCAACACGGTGTCGACCCGATGATTGAACCGTGTGATGAGTCCTGTCGGGTGGTGTCAATCACTAGTTGTTAGATATTCAAGGCTGAAAACTCATCTTCCTCACTTAGGAGACCAATGGCTCGATAAACTGAGATTGAAGAGGGGACCTTTATACACGAACAAACAGTTAATCCATCGGTCTAAAAGACAACTCTTGAGAGGAATGATCGGAGCAAGAGCCAGTCAACTCGACTAAGAGTGAGACACTACCGAGTGGAAGACTGTATGCATGGAATCATACTTCGCATGAGCCAGAGGGCAACCGGAGGGCTCCGACGAGAGGCATGCTCGGCTGTGACCATGGACTTGTGTCCGACCACGAGCGTTTCGAGGGATTCGTTCGTGATATCTTGGTCTCCTACAATTGTCGATCAGTTCGAATGATACGTCAATTTCTGAGGAAAAAAAACTAGCTCTGCGTATTGTTAGATTATGAACTTTAACTTGATACACCTGTCGGTGGACCAGGGAGTTACTCCCGGGTATCACTCCCTGTTGCCACCGATATACAGCAGTCAGGCATATTTACCATTGTAAATATCGTTGCATTCGGGTCGAATTTTAAGTGATTTATCATCTAATTGTTTTGACGCTAATCTATCGGAATGACGCAACTCTGCGGTTGTCACTCACAACAGATTGGTAATTTTCCATCAGTCGGGTTCTCGACACGAGTCTCATTTGCCTATTTGGTTCTGGACTGGCTCGAGTGCAAATGCCTGACACCAGCAAAATTAAATCACGCACTCACACTCGCACATTCGATCTGTCCCACTCAGACCTTCAGCCAGACGATTGTCAGCAGTAGCTACACTAGGCTTCTGACAAGCAAGACAAGGTTTTATTGGTTAGATTGAATAGATATGCTACAAAGGAGATAAATTTAGGCATTATTTTTACATGTTGGAGATGTGGGGGCTTCAGAAACTGTTAGCATCGATACATCCGCCGATTACCGAACAGCTCCTGGCTCTCACCATAAACCATGGAGGATAAGCCACTTACAGAATCAATAAAAAAACAGTATTCCAAATATGGTAGCCTAAGAACCAAAGATAAGGAACCGAAAATCGAACTGTGCAATTCTGAGGATCCTTTGAAATTTTTGTTAAGAATAGACTCGTCCATAAAAGATGCCAAAGCTAGAGTCAAAAAGTCAATAGATAATTCATCTATCAACGAGGAGTATTATTTTGAGTCTAGCTATGATAATTGCCACCAACCGTTGTCTTCAATGTCCAGTGATAGTAATTCAATTCCCATGGTTAATCTAGATAGAACAAATAGCACAAAGAAACAACAACCGGTAGCCTCGACCTCGGATAATAACACAGAGTCTATTTCCATCAAGGAGCTAACGCAGAAAGCTTCGCCCAGCTAGTCTACACCATACGATATTTTGCGTGCTTTACGCTCACGCGCCCACTCCACGTTGCTTCTTACCGACAAGTTATTTATGCCGCCTCACATAATACTCTAAACTCTTTGAGATCACTCTCCAGAGATTGAAAATCGGGAAACTGCCCAATAATAGGAAGTTGATATGCTGCCATAGATTCAAGAGGAAGAACTCGTCCGATGGAACCACGAGTTGAGATCGCACCGAGATATCTAAACGTAGATCAGCAAAGGGATTTAATAACAAAATTCTGGAACTACGTTGAATATGCTCCACTAAGTGAAGTGAGTTACTTACGTCATCGTCCTTTCTATGCCTTTATACCTGGAGCGATATCCGCGTTGCTCGCTTGGAGAGCAGGTTACATAGGTTTTGGGCTGAGACGATACGCCAAAGCGAGAGTCTTGACCCTGTCTATTTCAATGATGTTTGGGTCTACTTCAATATTATACTCAGAAGTAGCCCATCTGAGTCTGCAACACCCTTTTACCAAAGAGACTCCATGGCACCATGGATTCAAACAGGCAATGTATCACCAGTTCGCTCAATTCACCGCTGTGTCCGGTAGCTTCATGCTTAACTACTTCATTGCTCAGAGATCTGGTATTATAATTATACCTCAAAAGACCCTATTGTTCGGGAAGATACCTGTCGATTCATTGAAGGACTTGTACACTCGTGTCAGACCGTACAGATACCCTTTGTTCGCTTCTTGGGCTGCTGGAACCATATCCTTGTTCGCCCTCGGTGTGGCCGGTTATTATCAATCCCGTGAAGTATTACGGAAACGCTTCGGGAGACAAACTTTCAGCTTAGTGGAGGATTAGATGTCTTGATATTAGAGTTTGTGATAACGAGTCGAGGAGCAAACGAACTATTCGCCGTAAATAAATATTAGTAAGAATGAGCAAATGAGCGAACAAGATACGGAAATGATGTATTCTTAACAAAAGAGAAGTGACGATACAAACGCTCGGTCCATCAGCTTTATGTGAAGTATAGTATTTATAGAGGTCTAGGGGGATGATCGAACCTTTAGAATTGCGTCTTAGCAATAGAGGGCGTTTAGATGCCCGATTCAGCCGACAAACTGACCAAACCATTCGTCTGCATCGTGTCCGACTGTCGACCATTCTTAAGGGGAACGATATCATCCTTGCCCTCTAGAGCCCATAACAAACATTGGTGGATACAAATGTACTGTTGTTCATTCTGCACCATGTGACATCTCTCCCGTCTCATTTCGCAAACAATGCTGAAGATATCGACACTATCATGAGTCTGTATGTGCTGTAGAATCCTATCGATGGCTATGAAGGTTCCTGATCGACCAACACCTGCCGAACAATGAGCAATTATTGGATGACTGCTGCTCGGGTGGACTTTCTCTCGGAATGCTTTGACAAATTTAACCAACGTTGAAGGTGGTTCTGGCACACCAAAATCTGGCCAGGTTGTGAAATGGAAATGGCGCACTATACGTGAGGCGTCGCCTCGGCATACCTTGAGCTCGGTTATTGTCCAGTCTTGATATTGACATTCATTCAGAAGTGTGACCTGAATATCGTCGTACATCACAGGTTGACTATCGTAAGGCCAATAACGTTCGCACTTGTCTCGGCCTTTCTCTATACACCTCGTTAGCATAACTATTGCGCGAGAATTTTGCTCCCAACACATTCGCCAGAAGTCATCCCTTGTGCCGAATAGTGGACCTTGTGTTACGATAAACTCTCGAGGCGAGTTATACCCGGGTATGTAATTGGCATTAATATAGTCGGAACCCTCCTCATCGTCCGTCGGTAGTAATTTAACTCTAGAGTGATCATAAGGAACAATGTTAGTGAACCTATTCTTAGGTCTATTAACCGGTAATTCAGCAGCTATCGCTGATCTCTCTGTCCCAATGTACTTCAGCTGTTCAAACTCCTCGGCGAACCTGAAATCGGAATCGGCTGACATTTCACGGTAATGATTAGCAAAGTTTTTCAAATCAACAGGGCGACTTGTATGTAGCTCGCGAATATTGATTGACATTGCATCATCTTTATAAACGTGATTCGGACTTCCGTTCGGATGGACTTTGCGGAGATTCGACTTATGTGTCTTGGTGAAGGGGCCCAGTTGACGTTGCTTCATGAAGATCATTGTAACTGCTAATAGAGTTAGCAATGTCAGGGGGAGAAAGATTCCCACAAATATGGCAGTGTTGTCCGCATCCGTTGTGATTGGCTGTGAATAGACAGTGTCGGTGTACTTGTCGTGCGCCGTGAAAGCCCTAATCTTGATCCTGTAACTGGTGCCTGGTTTGAGTGGCCCGTTGCAATAGTACTTTTCGTTAGACCTAGAATCAAAGCAATCTCCGAGTCCGATTATGAAATCTTCGACTATGGAACTGTTGAACGGGTAAAATGGATCTATGGTTTGGTACGGTGGCCAAACAAGATTCGATTGAACATCAAACCAAGAGGGAAGTTCCAATTGATTTGATGGCTTAGAGATATCCTCTGCAACTATCACGGTATAGGCTATGACAGGTCCATAGATGTTGGAAAAGTAATTTTTCCTAAACCTAGTCTTAATGGTGGTCGATGAGTGGCCCACCTCAGTCGGCATAACGGTGCTATCGGGTTGTGGTGGAGCCCATATGGGCATTGTCTCCTCCCACAACGCTTTTGAACCGCCTCCTACTTTAGTATGAGCTTGTATTTGAAAAACGTAATTCCTTCCTGGCACCAGGTCGGTAATCGTTCCGTTATTTTGGTGAGGGAAGAAGTATTGATTCTTCAGTAATGAACTTCCTTTGTAGTAATAGCTTATCTTGTAGCCTGTTAGAATACCGTTTTGATCAGATAGAGGTAACGACCATTTGAGAGTTATTTCGTTTGGTTTCAAATCGATAGGATGGAAGCTCTTGACTTTGCCTGGCGTAGATTCAAGTGTCGAGAATGTTTGAGATATCGGGGAACTTCTGAGAACAGTAGATGTTCCGTAACCACTCAAAACGGTCACAATGAATGTGTAGTTGCTGTGAGGTCTTAAATTAAGGAATGTTATGCGCTCGGCAAACGTGATATTGGACCTCAGATGTTTGTCTCTCGGGTCCAAATACTGGACTTCGAAAGCATCATTATCCCCAAAAGGAGTCTCCCACATAAGCGTAATTTCAGTATCAGAAACCGAGACTGCTGATATGGATCGCACTGGCTCCGGGTACAGTCGCGCTTGACGAGTGATCGGAGCTGACGATACGCCTCCGCTGACAGTCCAGATGGAAATGTTATAAAGCTTGCCTGGCACTAAATTGTCGAAAAGAACCAACCTGTTCGTATCGTTTTGCATCTTTTCTTGTATTGGAGCACTAGGTTCACTAATCTGAAATCTGTAGCGATCAAAAATCACCAATTTTGATGGAGTTGGAGTATATTTGATTCCGAGAGTCTTAGTTGCGTGCTCGTCGATAACCACATTGATCACAGAGTTTATCACTGGTAATGTGCGAAGTTGCATGCCAATACCCTCGCTTCTCAGATTGTAACTAACTGCATAGAACATGAATGAATATAATTCACCCGGTCGCAGGACATCAATTATCGCAGTTATCAATTGGCCGGTGCGAGTGTTGTTAACAGAGATCTGTTTTGATTGCTGCACTGTTGGCTCACGAACTGTGTTGTAGACTATTATGTAATAATCAACCCGTCCTGCGGGCATCGACCATTGAAAGGTGAGATTGTATGAATCAAGTATGTGCTTAATTTCATAGATTGCATTGGGATACATTGTCTGCTCAATCTCTTTCGGGTTCAATGATTCAACCTTGTTGCTCACAGAAGATACCTTGATTATGTATCTTTCTCCCGCTTCAAGATCCCGCAGATCTGCTGTCGTTGTATTGATGCCGTTCACCTCGCGCCAATAACCTGAATCTATGGTTTTGTATTTGATCGAGAAGTGATCAACCAGGGAGTTTTGAGGGGCTTGCCAGGTTAAAGTAATAGATGAGTTTGATGCTCGTGCGATTTGCAAGTTTTCTGGTGAGCGAGGGTACACTGTCTGTGAATATGAATAAGGATCACTGATCAGGTTGAAACTTATGGCAGACACGTTGATATTATATGTTGCTCCCGGATACAAGTCTTCCAAGATGTAGAAATTTTCTCTCGTAACAAACTCTTTCTTTTGCCTTGTATCATTTCGCATTAGATTGATCTTATATGAATCCTGCTTACTCGTTACATCCCATCGCCAGGAAACATTGAGAGCTCTTTCAGAGACAGCAGGAGATACTTGTTTGGATTCAACAATTGGCGTTGCAGGCCTTGTCGTACCGTAAACGACAGCGGGATCTGATGGAACATCATGGGAGACGGCAAATATCGTTATCGAGAAATTTCTGCCCGCTAACAAGTTCACCAGATGTGCATTGGTCTTCTCCTGAACCACTTGAACTGTGCCATCAGAATTGAATGCCTCAACTTCATGATATCTGATCTTGTACGAATCTTGTGTGCTGTGGTTATTCGGTGTCCAATCCAAGAATATCTCACCTGCTTTACCAGGATTGGTTCTTATATCTGTAACCGGAAGAGGTGCTGTCGTTACATTGCTGCTCACCGCCCAGGAGGCTACATTGCCACTGACAGTCTTCACGATAACTTCATACGTCCGGCCCGGCTCAAGGCCGTTGTCAAATTTGGCAACCCGTTCTTCATCTTTGACTACGAATTTTGGACTTATCGTTTTTGAAGCGAGAGACAATTGATACCGATCGAACTCTGTGAAATGCTTTGGTGGCGACCATCTCACTTCAAAAGAATCCGATGTAACGGAAGTCAAATCTTGTGTAATATTTGATGGTGGCAGAGGAACAGTTCTATACTGAGCCTCAGTTGGCTGACTATATTGCTCATGACTGACTGTTTGCACTGAGATATTGTAGTTTCTTCCCGGAACTAGGCCGTAAAATGCAGCTTGTGCGGGTTTGGACCCCTCCTCTTTGTCGATCTCGATCTCGGATAACAATCCTGAGTCTGGTGGATTTATACTAACACGATATTTGTCGAATATACCGGATGGAAAGGGTGGGTTCCATAGAACCAGTAAGGTGGTTTCGTTGCGAAACCAGACTATAAAGCGACCGGGAGTATTTGGTTTGGTTGTGAAGTTCGCCGACAAGTAGGCGTTACTTGGCTTTTTAGCGTATATTGATTGCAACTGAACTTCATAAGTGGCACCAGGTGTGAGATCGCGTAATTTGAGAGTTAGCTCATTGCTGCTTACGTTAAGATTACGAACAATGGTATCATCGTGCTCACTGAGGGGTATTATTTTGGCTTGATAACTGGTTATTGAACCCTCGCTTGGTGGCGACCATTCCAACTTTACTTCCTTCCCAGTGATCACATCTACAGACAAGTCACGAGGGGGCTCTGGCTCGGTTGAGTAAATTGTCGACCAAGTAGAGGAACCGACGGTGCCGTTTGGAAACAATGGGAATATGCTTATTGAGTAGTCGGTGCCCGGAGCAGTGTCGGCGATGATAACATTTGCATTCGTCCGTATATCACTAGCAGATAACTTAAACCCACTCGAGGGGAAGCCTTTGAATGGCTGGTAATCAACACGATAGGATATGTTCTCATTCTCTGTAGTTAAGGTGGCAATCCTGCTCGGAAGGCCTAGTTCTATTTGCGAAGCCTCTAAATACTCTGCGCAACATATAAGTGCAGATAAAGTGAATAATAAAACGTTAAATAAGTGAAGCGATTTAGAGTCTATGATTCTTGATTTTTCGCTAGATTCTCTAGTCCGTCTATGCCTTTTATGCTTTCCTATGGATAATTCATGATAATTGTATCTTCTTGGCGCATTTGACCCACATTCGATGAGATTAGAGTGATGAGTATGTGGATGATTGCAGTGCCTTTGCATCCTTATCTTATGGGTTCTTTTGCTTTGGAAAATTGGTACAAAACTTAACAGTGCATGGGAATTATCTTGTATCACAGAACTTCTCGTCATGGTTACTGATTGAATGATTGGATAGATTCTTTGGAGGCAGTGGAGATTTTGTTGCAGTTGGAGATATGAAGAATCCTGTAAAAAAATAGGTCTCGTCAATTTCGAATTTGTGCTAGCAATATTTCACGTCATGATCCTAAGTAACTGGGCCCCATTTGTCGATGATGTTTGGATCATCCTGAGTTTTTGGTAAAAACTCGCATCTCAAGGCAAGATCATCATCTAAGTTTCGGTACAAGTTCCCAAAGGGTTCCTACTGAGATTCGTTTCAAATTTATTTGTGCATTCGAACTTTTTGTGAGTAATAGAAGTTGAAGCAACAGGTTCGCTTAATTTCATGATTGATTCAGGCGGGCGATGTGAATGCAATGATTATTTTTTGTGGCGCTAAGAGCCGTAAGTTATAAGATTTGTATATATCCATGACCTTAAATAACATCAGCAACAAATTTGTTTAGCATTATCGGTTCTAGGCTGGTCAAATTGAGCCCGCATCACCCACACACTATAACACAATACAGAAAACAAAGTGAACCTACGACAGCTTGTCTCGCAGGTAGCCGTGTCCATCAGCACCAATGGTCCACCACCAGGGATTCTTGGGCACAACACAGAGAAACGAGAGGAGAGAACGCTCTTCTCAAAGATGGACGCACTTGACTATCACTCTGCCCATCGGGCGCGGTGAGCAAGAAACTGTGAAACTCAGCAAACCAGGCCAGCAGACGCAGTGTTGGAATCTCATTCTTACGTAGGGCCGGCGAGTTGAATGGGCAAAAAACATGGTATGGAAGTAACTAGTTAGTTCACCTGGAAACCGGCCATACATTATTTTTCCTCTCTCTCTCCCTAGCCACAACGCACACACTCGCCCAAAGATTACAGCGCCACAACAGTCTTTCCATGATAACCACCACCCTCCTCGTCCTTCCCACTATCTCTCATTTCTTTCACCCCGCCTTAACTCGTCACTGTAGCGATAGAGAGACTAACCGGCCGATCACTTTGGCTATCTCTCCGTTACACACGCAGAGATCTCTGTCTTGGTCTACATGCATGATCCTCACCTGGACTCAAGATGTGCGCAGTAGGGCTAGCGCTATCGCTGATGGATAGATAAGAAGAAAGCTTTCAATTTTTTTTTCTTGCTCCATTAAGCTATTGCTCCCCAAATATTTTGAGGCTAATTTTATTGATGCTGGGAAAGTTTTTCGACATTAAATTACTTCTCTTCTCAATTCAATTTCTTGCCTTTAGACAGATAACGATATCAAAGAGTTGTAATGCTCCATATTTCGTCTCAATATATCGGCTAAGTTACCCAACAATCGTTCAAATCTTGCTCTATCGAGTTTGACACATTTCAGTGTCCCACAAGCTCGTACCGTTGCAGCACGAGGCCTGTTGAACAATAAAGCAATCTCTCCAAAATAGTCACCTGGGCCTAGCTGTCCAACTTCAACTTGGGGCTCATCCTCATTCTTTTGCTGCAAAACTATTGCTTTACCCTCTTCAATAATATAGAAATCTTCACCGGCGTGACCTTGTTCAACAACAGTGTGACCATCAGGAAATGTAATTGGCACCAATGCATCAGCTATTGTTAACCTCTCCCATTTATCTAAACTATCTAATATTGATACTTTACTCAAAAATTCCTCATACATTTTTCTTTTCCTTATTGTCGAACCCATTAAAATTCTTCGATATGTATCCCGATCAATTGCCCATAATTTAACGTCCGTTTTAGCTTTAACTGTCGCCGCTCTGGGTGTTCCATATATGAGAGCTAATTCACCAAAAGCGCCACTTTCAGATATTGATGTAACCAGATTATTATTAACATAAACATCAACCTCTCCTTCATCGATAACATAAAAGTTGTCACCCTCATCGCCTTGGTTTATAATAGATTCTCCCGCTTTGTGTACAACTGGGAACATTGCATCAAAAATGTCTGCCTTTTCACCATCATCTAAATGTGAAAATAATACATTTTTCTCGATTGCCTTTGATAATGCTGCTGTAGTTTTATAATCTTTGGGTACGACTTTTTTAACATAATTAGCCGCATCATCTTCAGAGTAAGTTTCAGCTGACACGGCTCCTCTTCTAGATCTTGGCTGTTGTTGCTTTTGTTGACCAATATTATTTGATTCGTTATTTAGATCATTATAATTGTTATTAACATTGGCATCATTTAAAGATGTATTTGATCTTGTAATAGTTTCACATTGCTCAGAGTTTTGCTGTTGCTGTTCTTGTTGCGCCTCACGGTCTAATCGGGAGAAATACTGACTCAGGTATGAAATTGGATTTTCTGGCCTATGTAACAACAGATTGATAATCGATTCCCTGAGTATGGTTTGTATATTTTTCTCTTGCACATACTGCTTTGCCTGGTCCATCTTATGAACATATGTATATGTAGATAATAGTATGTCTAAATAAAAATTGGATCGAATAATAATATTTTAGCTAAAGTTGCAATTGAGATTTCGTTGGCCACGCTTGTTTCTGCTAATTTTTTGCGGCTCAACCGAAAGTTTGAGCGAAATTTGCAAGCAGAGAAGGGGCATTAAGTGCAATAGCACGCACACACACAGATATAAGTCATTGGCTGTTTCGCGAACGCTATACATTGGCCTTAGAGGGGCGGCAGAGGGAAAGGCGACGCCCCCGCTGGCGCGAGCTCGAACAGTGCTTCGCTCAGTCTCTTGCGTCGGTGGCGCTGTTGTTGTTGTTGTTGTTGTTGTGGCTCGAGAGACTCTGTTCGCTTTAGCTGCCTCTTATGCTGTTTCGCTATGCCTGCCTCGAGTGAAACTGCAACTGCAGCAATAGCAATAGCAATAGCAACACCGATAACGACAAGAGCAGCAGCAGCAGCAGCGGCGGCCAGAGCGGCGGCAACTACAACAGAAACAACAACAGCAAAAACGACGACCACGACAGCGCACACTCTACTTCGCTGACACAAGCCTCACTCAAGCGAGCTAGAGCGAGCGAGCTAGCGAGAGAGAGAGGAGTCTGTGTGTCTGCCTGCGCGAGAGGGCTCCAACGAGGGGGCAACAAGACCGCCTTCAGGCCCGGTGTCTCTATAGAAGGACGCTGCAGAGAGTTGCCGGCGAGGCGATGGGCGATAGAGATGGCGCGCATCAGCCTATCCAGCCTCCCATTGTGTCGCCACCATGGCCAATGTAATGCATTGGCGGAGAGGAGTCTGTGAACATGGGTGCTAAGAGTCGATTGCAGCGGCTCGTATATTGTCAAAGTGGTGCTTCCACTTGCTCCAGCTAGCGGGCTTGGTGGCTGCCCTAAGCTGAACAAGCGAATATGTATACGTGTGTGCGTGCCAAACAATCGTGCAATTTTGTGTGTTAACCATCAAAAAGTTTGCTAAACTTACCATTGCTCCCCTGTTTCTCGCTCCCTCTCTCTCTCTCTCTCTCTCTCTCTCCCTTTCTCCATCCATCTAGCCGGAGACGCCGCCCCCTCGAAGCCAATGGTTCGATTTAACAGATGCTCAGTCTCGTTCGTGTGTGCTTGTCTATGTGGCTGTTCAAGTTGGTTGTGATTCTAAAGCATCAAACCTAAACACAGACAGACATTGGAGAACGATGTGGGCCTTGCCATGGACTTGGGTGCACGATAAAGAGAAGATTCGAGGCCGAGAAGCACGCCAAGAAGTCGCCCAAGACGAGCCGCCTGGCTCATCTATCTCGTGGCACTATGTGAGTGGCATTAGAGGAGGCAGCTCGTGTAGCATGGAGACTAGTCTAAAAGCGCGTCTCTGTTCATTAAGTTCGCGCACCAACACATAGGGTCTGTGTGCGAGTGTCGCCCGCTATCCATCCTTTGCTCTCGGCCCGTCTCTGCGCCCAAGAGCACTCAGCGGCCAGACTAAGTCCGCACCAACGACAGACGCGCCAAGACCATGCTCCACGGTGAGTCTCCTCGCCAGGCCCAAGTTCCCGGTGCTCAATTGAGCATCTTGTGTTTACCACGACCCGCACAAAAGTGTAGACTCTCTCTCTTTGTGGGCATGGAAAGTCTACGCTCTCTCTCATGCCCAATGTATAATGAGTCGCGAGCGGAGACATTTGCCTAGAAGTGTTGTGTGAGCAGCATTGTGTGATGCCTGTGCCTGTGTGTGTGGCTGGAAATGGCCCACTGGCTTGCAATGATGCGGTGGGCCCGGCTGGCGAGCTGGCCAAAGTGAGCCTCTATTTGCACTCGCCAGCCACACTCTACGTCGGCTCACTTCGCGGCCGAGAGTGTAGCTCGCAACTGGTACGAGCCCCAGACGAAAGCCATCAATTTTTCCCGGGCCCAGCAACTAGGGCCCACCAGCACACTAAGCTCGGCTCTATCTCTCTCTCGCTCTTGTTCAGCCAAATCATCTGCAACCCTTGTGGGCAAGGCCTCGCTGTCCGACAAGACTCCCCAAGCGAGAGAACACACTCTCTCGCTCTCAGCCCATTTCTCTACCAAGCTTCCAACCACAAGCGCCCAAAAAGTGGAGTGAGAATTTGCACCGATGGGCCAGCACGAGAAGGTGTGTTTGTGGCCCCTTCTCTGAGAGAGTGGGCCTAACGTGTTGACGCGCGCCCAGCCGATCACTTGCAGCCGCCCATAGGCCAAAAAATAGATGGCCACCCAGACGGATTAGTGATCTGACAAACGAGCCCCAGATTGTGATGTGCACGCAACTCGGCCCATCCATTTCTCATAGTTCCTCTTCTTCTCTTGCATGCCAGGACGATAATGGAGTCTGGCCAGCCAGTTGCCTGCACGGCCGGATTATTGATATTCATTGTGCGTCTTATTGGGCCCTTCTACTTCGGCCCCAATCAATGCAAGAGACGCTGGTCCACAATGCCAGTCCAACCAGTTTGGACCAGCAGCTAAAACAACCCTTTTCCATTTGCCCATCTTCATCTGCGCCCACCGAGCTCGTCAGGGGCGCTGAAAGCTGGAGGCAAATAGAGGGGCAGGCCTCATAATTACCTGGTGCGCGGCTCACTCCTCGACCACGATGATCTGGCCATTTCTCTGCGGTCTTGTCTGCAAGTCAGGTGTGCAATTGGGGGCCAGCTGGCCTGAGTGAACGAGTTGGGCCGCGTCAAGTGCAGCAAGACGATTACTTAGCGAGCAGTTTAATCAACGACTGCACCCAGTCCGCGGCTGCCACTCGAGGCGAGCAATTGTAATTACTTACAGACCTGCTTGCCTCTTCCTCCACTGAGCGCCCAACGGCGACCCTGAGCACCAAGCTTGCCAACGACAGGCGAGCTTGGTGCTCGCCACGGCGCAAAACAACTGGCCCGAAAGGTTGGGGGAAAGACTGCAGCTGATGCACGGGCGCCCTCTCGGCCTTCGAGCACTAATCTGGGCGGCGTTTCAGGGGCAGACGGACGCTGGATCAATTTATATTGAAAAAAGTGACTGGTTCGCACTAAGGTCGTCTGTTTATCGTTCAACCATCCATCTGGCTCGCTAGTCTAGATGGAGGCACACGCGAGCCCCCACGACTCGATGCTAAGCTGGGCGCCAGTGTTCACGAGGGAGTGTTTTTCCGTGGCAGCTTGCCGGCATCCCCGCGGGCCCACTGCAATACTAGTGGCACAATGCATGCTCCGAATGGCCGATCAAGTGACAAACTCGTTGTCCCAACTTGTGTCTCTCTGTGGATCGAAAGACACACTATTGCCAAGCCAACTCGGGCCGCCTCCAAGAATGACAACATGAAAGGGCTGCAAGAGTGACAGCAACTAGACTTTGATTTTGTGATATTGTCGCGCAAATTGTTGCCTAGCTGCCGCGGCAGTTGTGCCTCAAAGGGCACACACTCGATGTGCCAGTAGTTGGCTGCTGCCGGTGTAAGGAAAGAGTGATGCTCGTTATTGCAAAAAGTGAGCCAAGAGCCAAGAGCCGGGCAGATAAGTGACGCCCCCTCAACGGGTGCCAGTTGTGCTCCAATCCCTTTCTTTCGTTCGAGCAAATATAAATTCCACACAGCTTCCCCCGCCTCTTTGGACTGCTCTCTGGTCATATATTTTCCACCCAAAGGGGTGCTCAAATCTATCTCTTGCCCAACTTTACACTAGTCCTAAGCTAAGCCCTTACGAAGATTCTCGTGCCCCATCTAGTGAGCGGAAACGAGCGACGGGCCAGCTAGTTGCGGTCGACCAATTTACATTCAACACCAGCACCACCGCCGAGGGGCCCCTCGCCCAGACTCCAGTGCCCGCAGCTGGCGCCCACAAACAGGCAAGCCCATTGGGCGCCAGTGGATGAGTTTTGAGCGAGTGCACGAGCAAGGTTCAAATGGCCAGGGACTCCTTGTGGTGGCCAGGCGGCCATAACCATTGCGACATTTCACACTTGAAAGCTCTTCCCTTGAGAGATTTTCGCCCACTCTCAAAGGGCTGCTGCCCCAAAGGCATGCCGCATTGAAACGCTTCGCGAGGTGCCACCGTCTCCATATGTGCTGGCTTGGCAATCCAATTTCGATGGCCCCACTCCAGCAATTTGAACAGACCTACTGCACACCAATCGAATGGAGCACTCCAGCTTAGCTAATCAAAAATGTAAATTACCTCCTTTCAGGTTCATTGGGCCGCGAAACTTAACCGGTCTGAAGATTCCCGTTGTTCAACTTCTTCAGCTTCAACTGGTCCCTCTAGCTATCAATTCTTCTTGATCAAGTTTCCACTGAAGTGGAGTTGACGAAAAATTAATTAAGTCGGCCAGCGGCGAGCTCACTCTCTTGCCTGACCTTGGGAGAGGCCACCATGGTCCCGTCTGGAGTCTGTCTGGCTAGCATTCTGAAAACGATATCAAGGCAGACGCAAAGTCTCGGGAGGATGAAATAAATTTAGAGCCTCCAGCAGATCCTTTCATTTCGATCAGGATGAACATGTCTGGAGATGACTCTGAAAATATTATGAACGCCTCGTGATGCCCATGGGAGGACTGGGTTCTACGAGGTTCTGATAGGCAATTGAGACGTCTAGTTGCCTCCGTTATGCTCTGCGACCGATTGCGAAAAGAGGCAATGGGCTATGAGAAGTTGAAGGAAGAGATGAGAAAATAGAGATTAGATCTAATGATGGGCGCAAAGTGAAACAATTTTTAGTTCTTCAAACTATTAGTAATAACTATGGCCCCCACCGTAGTGGCTGCCTTCTCCATAGTGTTTCTTGTTCTTGTGTTTCAGCTCCCAGTGGTGGCTGCCCTTTCCCTTCTTGGCCGACCATTTGACATGGCCCTCGGCGTGGTTCTTGTGTTGAGATGAGTGGCCCGAAGTGTGGAAATGTTTGCCTCCCCTCTTGAATCCCGCCTCGAACTGGCCCTTCTTCTTGGACTCGGCGAATTGATAATAATCCCCATGGTGCGCCTGCAACTGACCATAGTGCGACCCGTAATAATGCTGAGCGGCTGCCTTCAAGTCATCCTCGTTTAGCGTCGAGTTCAACCTGAAGCTTGCCATCGATTCCGGCACATAGTTGATCTCCTGGATATCAACCAATGCTCCTGCATGGTGCCATGGGGCGCTGGTAAAACTAGCATGATCACTCACAATGGTGGAATAATCGGCACTCATATCATCCTGGTTCTCGTTGGGCCTATTCGAGTGATGATTCCGACTCGATGGAGGCCTGTAGTTTCCATCCATACCTCCACTGTGGCTGGACACCTCAGCTCTGTCCACGTCAGTGTTCATGTTCGGGCCACTCTTGAGGCCTTGCCCTGAGCCTTGACGGAATGCTCGGTGCTCATGAAACTTCGAGCCGGATCTGATTGGTCGGTGGCTGTTGATATCGTTGTGCTGCTTCAGAAGTCGCCTGTTTGAGCTAGCAATTGCCGCCATACTGTGCTCGCCACCCATCTGAGAAGCCACGAAGCTCCCATCAGTCAAATGAGCCGAAGGCCAATCCGTGCTCTTGGAGCCACCTCTTCGCTGTCCTCGACCGCCAACAACATCGTCGAATTCACTCTCCACTGGTCGAAGAATCTTTCTGGACCGACTGTCCGACGATCTGCTTCCGCCAAGATCAGCTGTTTGCTCATCCAAGCCCATCGGATTGTTTACCTTCAGCTCGTTCTTTCTCAGCTCTTCGTGATCGCTTTGGTGGCGACGCAATAGGATCTGCTGTTGCAATTGTTGCTGTCTCAATAAAGCCTGTTGCTGTTCCCTGATCGCCTTGGCCTCGCTCTGGGCCTGGGCCAGAATGATCTCCCTCTGAGCCTGTTGCTGCTCGTCCAATGCCGATCGGTCGGCTGCCTCGGCCTCGCTCGCCTCAGCAGCCTCTTGCTCTCGCCGGGCAGCCATCTCATCATCGCTGGCGGCCTTTCCGGCTCCTTGCGGGCCCTCCGACTCGTCCTCCTGCTCGTTATCGTTGCTCTGGTCCCCTTGGTTAGCTCGAGCCCGCAATATTGCCAACGATTGCCCAGATCCATGTTGCTCTCCTTGTTGCGGGTCGTCATTTTCATAACCATTCTCAGAGCCGCTCATTTCAGAGGGAGCGAGAACCGACGATTCAAGTGACACCGAATCACTTCCAAGGATGTCCTGCTCAGTTTTGCTCCTATTTGTCCGGACTTGGTTTGCATTCAACAAATTGGATTCCCTCTCTTCTCTTTCATCCGTAGCACTGTTTTCCTCCTCATCGTCTTCATCGTCACCTTCTGAGCCACTGTCATCGGCAGCCTTCCAATGTTTCGAACTGGCACCACTCTTTGGCCGCCCAGCTGAGCTTTTCTTTGAACAGTCGCCCTTCATTTTCAGATCTCTTGGAACACTTGCAGCCTCTGCTTTGGTGTCTGTTGTTCCGTTTAGAACTCTCTGTCTGAATTGGGAACTTCTCAATAAATCCATGCTGCTCGAATTGTTCGCCTGGGAGTTTGAACTTTGGTTGTTTCCGATTTTCGTTGGCCGCCTGCCCATCGGAGTCCAAGTCTGATCATGCTGATTGTTTGTGGCCGAGAAGTTACTCGATGGCGTAAAATTATTGATTTTAGTATCATGGCTATTCATGGCCAGCGCCTTCAAATGATTGCTTTGATCGACACTGGACATTTGCATGTGAGCCACATTGTTGAATAATTGATTTGAGTCGAGATTTCTGCAATTTGCGATCGCGGATAAATTGGCCATGAAAAAGACTATTAGAGTTACACAGACAGAGTCTGGTTTTAGCATCCATTTTGGTGAAATTTTCGATGATTTCCTCATCTTGAAAGTGCTCTCTCTTAACAAGAGATTCTACTCTTCTAACTTATTTACTTTCTTGATATACTTTCCAAAGAACTGCACTCTTGTCTCGCCGAAATCTATCTGATAGGAACTAGCTCGAGAGTGATCTATTCGGACCAAGATTGAAATGATGTAACAGTCGGATTGGATATGACAGAAAACAAACAATCTAGGCAGTTGGACGATCGATGGGGAGGTTGGGATGTTCCGTGAGCAAGGTGAATGAAAGAAGAAGATGTCTTTTGTCCTTCTCCTTTCGAGTGAACATCATGGACGGTGAGCTATCGATGACATTGGAGCCAGTCCAAGGAACTGTTTGCGGTTTTTTTGCCGGAAGGCGATGCAAGGCTGATGTTGCTCCTTCAATTGAAACTTCCATAACAATGGGAAGACCGAGAATCAAGTTCGTCCGGAAGGAGGAAGCATTTGGCAAGACAAAAGGGGGCAGTGGAAATTTCAATTGAACGGAAAAAAAAATTTTGATTTCTGATTTACGCTGCGCTGTTTTCAAGTCACGAAAGTTATTTGTTTGTGGAGAGGAGCAAAGGGCTCACTGAGCGCATATTCTACGCAGTCCCATACCAGTTTTTGAATACAATTGTCGTGATTTTGTGGTTGTGGCCTGAAGTTTGGGAAGAAGTCACAATCTCATGATGATCTATTCAAGAGAAAGAGAGGGTCTAGAGTTCCACAGACGGCGGCCTCGTCTGATCAGATAGCCTATTGGAGCGAGTCAGACCTTCGATTGACTTTCATCAAGTCTGCCTCCCGGAAACAACAACAGTGATCATCAACAGAATCACCTCACTGGACTCAGCCTACGTCAGATTCCATTAAGGTCACTGAGACATGAGCTCTCGCCCGACTGATGATGTAAGCCTACCGTTTCAAGGTATGAATCCATTGCGTAGGGACTCCTCAGGCTAGATGAGATGTTCCGTCGGAGAGCTGCTGGCTATCCTCTCGTACCTTTGGATCATTACAGTTAGTCTTGTTTTTGCCATTAATGAGATATTCCAAGGTGATAAGTAACTCTCTCGAAGGAGCCCGTGTTCCATCCGACTAATCATTTTCATATAATGAGAACCCTTACCGGATTGAGCCGATTCAAGCAAGTCAGACAGTTTGTACTCGCTCAGTGCATAAACACTACGAAGGATGGGTGCCATTGTCAAGGTTCTAGCAAGCTGATCAACTTGTTGACACGCTTGCGAGTAAACATCTGGAGGAAAGTTTCTTGCGCACGAATGGCGTGAAAGCGTATTAAGGCGCTAACGAAAGTGATCTTGCCGCCATCCCGGCGAGACTCCTAGGTAAGTGAGCTAACTGTTTCCAGCGAGTGTCTCCCCCTAGTTGGATTGGTAATCTGGGGGATCCACATAGCAAAATAGAGCTCTGCGTGACAACACTGACTTGTGAGCGCGGGTACGTCGTACACACATTCGCATTCTTAAATCTCAAGCAAACATTAGTCCCCCAGGAAAAAAGAAGAAAAAAAAACAAATTTAACCTCTATCCTCGGTTCAAATTCACCCAATATTCTATCCAATCAATCCCATCATCGAGATACAACTAAGTGGGCCTTAAATTGGGGTCTCACGGACAGATGCAAAGGGTATGGAAAGGATCTAGCTCGGTTGGGAACCATAACCATGATATGCCTTGGTCGAGACGAAGCACGAACATCCAATGCCAGAATACGAGCCCTCTAGATAATCAGACACTCTCAATTCAAGATAAGCATTAATCTCCTCTTTCAGAACTATCAAGTCGCATACATAGATGTGAATAATATCGCACCCGTTATTTCTTGGCTAACACTAGGCGCACTGGAGATTGCCAAGTGTCATCCAAAAGTATCTTATTGAAATCTTCTGCCCATCTCTATCCCTCTCATCCTGTTCTTTTTACTGTTGAACAAAAATACTCTAAGTCAAGCAGAATGATAATCACCTCGCTCATATCGGGCGCTGTAGCGGGAGGGGTGGCGAAAACATGTATAGCTCCTCTGGACAGGACTAAGATACACTTCCAAACTCATGACACCA
>Ga0058701_10000172_pt1 | contig 54528 bp, 34 predicted proteins | sample AgamicOrMae_FD_97039 | JGI IMG/M metagenome (GOLD analysis project Ga0058701, IMG submission 97039) | Agave microbial communities from Guanajuato, Mexico - Or.Ma.e | ecosystem: Host-associated > Plants > Phyllosphere > Phylloplane/Leaf | place: Guanajuato, Mexico | collected 2012-06-04
AACTACTCTTATCCTCTGCAACATCCTGAGAGCCTATCAGTAATCCTGGTAGAATTAATCCAACTTGAAGGTCAAGTTTGCGTGCCGGTTGATCCGGATCGGCCGCGGAGCCACTGCCATCGCCAGTTAAGACTTGCAAACCCTTTGCGCCGCGCTTTTCAACTAGTTGCTCACCTGTACCGGTGACCACTTTTGTCTCGACTTTCTTTAATTTCCTCTGTGAAAAGTTTTTCAATTGATTAAATAGAGCACTTCTGTCTTCCATTTCGAACCCTAGCTCTACTCTTTTTATGCTCTATGAAACACGATGGTATATAGGCAATATGAGACGTGATCACACTATTATAATGCGATCAGGAACGGTGATTGGAAATTTATTCTCTCTCTCTCTCTCTCTATTCTTATTACTTTATCACACTAGAGCCAGTTGAATTCATTAAGCTTCTGATAGCTTCTCTCTTTCTCTCGAACGAAGCAGTAGTCAAGTTTTGCACGAACAAAGATCAATATGATGAATGGCGAAGCTAGGGAGGGCGGTGAAGCGAGGAGAGCAAGCGTTTTCGTTACCTTTATTTCATTTTATTTTATTTTTCCACTAACGAAGTTCACCGATTTTTTCCTGCTGGCTAGGCTGTTTATGTTTGCACATCACCCTAAGGTCAATTGCGACAATTTTCGTCTACAAAACTGCTGCTTCATGAGTCGTTGGCCATAAGCCAATGAGCATCGGCCCAGAGCCTAGGGCGGCGATAGTGGCGTAGAGAAAGAGGGAGGGAGGGGGCGAGAAAGAGGTCCTCTTTGTGTTTCGTGCAGGGCTCTCCCATGAGTTGCGGCGGTGAGGATCGCGTAAGAGAGAATAAGGGTAATAAGCATCCTCGAATTGCTTGTTGCTTCATCACGCCCCATCTCCACAAGGACAAACAAGCTTCAGAGAAGTGGATCTGCGCCGCCCAGGTTATGAGATAACCAAGCTCCTAGAAACGCGTCATGCAGACGTTTTGAGGCTATCGGCAAAACCCATGATCGCTGGCCTTAACCTAGTCGTTAGATCACTCACAAAATGTTAAGCTCCGTGGAGAGACGGCCTAGTATCACTTTTGCTCGCTCGCCAACGGTCTGATCAGAGCGCCTTAAGAATCGCCCCTCCGCCTCCGCCCGCTCCCCTCCCGCCTCTTCAGAATTTTTTAGCAAATTTTAAGTCTCGCCTCATGGAAGATTCTAAAATTTATTACACAATGCCAGCAACCAATGATTGTTGCTAGACATGCCGCAAATAAATAAATCCAAAATTTTGGCAAGTCTACACACTAAATTTTGGGAGGCGTCTTCTAACGGGTATCATAAAATAACATTCTTTATTGTTTTTGATTTCTGATTATTGATGGATAACAAATAAGTAATTTTCAGATCACTAAGCTATAGATTCGTCGGCTGGATTCAAAATGGCCACTAACATATACTCTCTATCTGGCACGACTAGATACTCACACTTCTTAGTGCGTAGTTTTAAAAACGTCAATTCATCGTTCTCTTTGAAGGCTGCCCGACATTGATCCACAACTTGTATCAGACCAGCCATTTGTTTTGCCACGTTCCCGCTGGATGACCTAATTATAAAATTGTCCTTATTGATAACAACTAAATCGGCTACATTCTTACTGGCTCTTTTCACCCTGTCGAAAGCTTCGTTTAAATCCATTCTTCAATTCATGTAATTGGCAGGTATGTTCATAGGAATACGTTACCAGAGGCTGGAATTGTGGGATTTAATTTCTTCCAGCTGATAAATAAATTCAAGTCATTTTGCATTCAGATAGTGGATGGGTTTGGAGGAAGATCGGATGAGCCAGTTTCACCATTTCGAAGCGAAAATCTGTGCACGATCATCTGAGGCGGTTAAGACTGTTTTAGAATTTGCCACTTCACCGTAACTGCCACTTTGCGCTGGTCGGGTAACTGCAGTTTCCACTATCCTGCGGGTCATCTAAAAACGTGGTTAGATGCATTGCACGCGGTTTGTTGTGGTTCGTCCTCTGTCACCATGATGCAACCTCAAACTCTTGACCTCTTGTATCACCGGTTAGACGATTGGTTCGATTGTCTTACTTTCCAGCCCCCCATAGTGCAGTTCGAACTTGAGGTAAGTCGTAAAGATCGAGCAAAACTAGCGCTTATCTCCAGGACAACAAGCAATTGGTTCAAAAGTTTTAACAAATCCGAGCCACTCACCAATGAGGGTCTAGATATAGATGAACTGGTGATTCAAGAACCCATCGAGTCATTCAGCCATGTCCAGCGTGACAAAAAGAGATTTGTATGTAAGAGGCTACCCTCCAAGGTTGTCAGGTCGCGCAGATCAAATTTCAAGATCAAAGATTCTAGAAGTCCAAACAAAGTCCATGATCCTGACGACCCCCACCTGGATCTCATGGTGAAGAATCTTGAGGAAATGCTGACAAAAGAGGAAGACCCTATATGTGATACTCGTACAGTATATCAATCTGATGAATTGACCCTCTTATACGACGACTCAGTTGGCAACTGTGTCAATGTGAAGTTCGCAGATGGAAATGACCCATCTCGCGATGATCAAAGTTACACACAAGTTACAATGAGTACGAGGGCGCATTTGCCACCCCTTTCGACAAGGGCAACAGCGAAATGTAGAAATATCACCCCCGGCCCGAGCAGCGATCATGACTACGTGTCCACCAAACTGGATTTGGGTAGGCTTAGGCGTAAAGACAAACGGGTTGCTGTAACAATGCATAAAAGTTGCACAACATCCGTTCTGAACTTGAGTGCAATCAAACGTTTCGCAAGATTATCTGATAAACTTAGGGTATTGAGCGAGAAGCAAGAAGCAATCAATCTCAAGGCATGAAGCACAAAAATAAATCTTATATTATATAACTTGAACTAGTGACCGTAAAATTGTTTTATTTTGTAACATTGTCTATTCTCTATAATTTGATTTACATAATTGCTAAAGTTACCACTTCACCTTGCCTGGGATGTACTTGTCGATTAAACTTTGATAATATGGTACTAGAGACTCTATGTCTGGTACTGGCGCTGATTTGGTGTATAGATCAAACTTGTTAAATTCCCTAATCAGCGGCAGAACCTTAAGATCATCCTCATCGCACAAGTGCATGTAGTCACCACCCGTGTGCCATGGGTAAAATGAATGTAATAGTATCATTTTAAGACCAGCATCTGGTAGAGTGCATGTCGGATGATTCTTAAGCACTTGATATAAGTAGGTGTCGTGAGACGAAGAGAACAATACGTTAGTTAAGCCACAATTTGGCTTGTAAATGCCGTACTTGGTATTATAACGAGGGTCCTTAGTATCTGGATTTTCGTCGAACGATCTCTCTCGGTAGACAATGCTGTCTGCCCATTGGCAACCGACCACGTAGGTGTCGCCAACCACTGCCCACTGTTCCTCGCCCCAGAAGGCCAAAACTTTTCCTAGGTCGTGAATCAAGCCCGTCAGATGGAACCAATCTTGATCGGGGTGTTTTTCTCTTATTCTTTCGGCTGTTTGAAAGGCGTGGACAATGTTGGGTAAGTCACTGTCTGGGTCTGATTCATCAATTAAGCCATTTAGCTTTTGCAAAGCCTCCATTATGGTTAGCTCGGCACGATCAAATTTGCGCCATTTTTCCATTCGAGAGCGCACAAAATCGACAGTTTGATTCTTGTGCATTTGATAATAGGTTGCCTTAACTCTGCGCTGAATGTAGTCCTCCTCATCATCCGAGTACTTCCTGAACGCCTCCACTGCCTTGCCGTGTGTGTCTGGCCGGTAGTGCTCCGATGGGTCAAGCATCAAAATCTGCTCCTCTTCATCACCACTCGATTCCTGGTCACTGTCGGACGAAATGTGTTCCTGTGATCCGCACTCACTCTCGTTAGAGCTGCACACTTCCTCTTTGACAAGTTCATTGTCAAACTCCTCTTTCTGATAGATAACTTTAACTGATGCCATTCTGTTCAACTTAATTGTTTGTTCTCACTATTAGCCTAGTTTCTGCCACAAGACTAATCTCTCAAATGAAAGTTGCCCGCCACTGTTTGCCGCTGTCTGTCTCACTTTCTCTTTACTCGTTTGTCTTAATTTATCGTTTGCGTTCAGTTTGGAACTGTTTGATAAACTAAGACGATCATTCGCGCCTTATATACTGACTTTCCAACCTCACATTTTTCAAACGACGAACATGGAAGCCTATCGTCAAACGGAACTGAATCAAAACTGGTTGTCGAGACATTTTGGAGAGATCTCTTCAACCCAGTCAAGAGATCTCTCCAGAGGGTTTGAAGAGATCTCTTCAATCTCTCTCAAGAGATCTCTCGAAATGCAAATCTTATTGTTAATTGTCGTCCAATCGTTTTTTGTGTGCTACTAGTGCACATAGCAGTAAAGTAAAACCAGATCGTACGGGTGTGACGCCCAAGCTGAGTGTTGATTCTTGCCACACATTGGAGACCAAACAATCATCAGCGTTATTGCTTAAGACACACGTCTTATCAACAAAATCTATCCTGCAAATTATTCGAATGATTGAAGTCTCTTAGACATATTGCCGATCACAAGAACAGCACAACGTAGTGCTGGATTTAGTTCATGGCTTGTAAGATGAGAAATCAGGCAGGATGATGAGCTCCAACAGACAGCTTCACAATCGTCTCCATTGTCTATGCAATCGGCGGCGGCAAGGCTAACGCAATGCACAACACGACTGTCTAATCATCCTCGCACTATAACTGGTGATCTTGATGATCTGTGTTCATATTCAGCTCGAGGCGCAAAGAATATCGCCATGGTGAACGGAGCAACGAGAGAGCAAGCGGCGTGTCTTGCCTGGCACTATACACGTGCCGAATGGAGCTCAGCCATAAATTCATTAGTTCTTGATTTTCTCCCGAGGATGAAGATCGATCATCATTCTCGCTCAGGATTCGGTCATCACCGAGTTTGACAGCCTTAACTGAGTCATAAGTTGTCTCAGACTCGACCTGCTAACGAGAGATCAGCTGTGTGGGGTCTGTCACACAAGCCTTCCGAATGTTCGCCGACCGAATCTTCGAGCATTGACTTCACAACCATTTAATCCGGATGAAATCCAAAAGGATATCGATGAGAGCTCTTAGACCAAAATCGTCCACTAATTGTTCTAAAAAGTTTGTCTGGCAACGATAATCAACACCGGCTATTGTGCTAACAATTCCCGCGGTCCCCGCCAAGACAGCTCCATCCCGTGGGACTGCAACCTGTGCTCCTTCTCGTTCGCTTGCAGCGCGTTGCGTATCACACACGTAAGAAGTGATGGCGCTCCTTGCGTTGGCCAGACAAGCATCTCGCTGATGAAAATAATCCCTAAAATGACTACCGTTTCATAAACATCCCAATCGTATATTTCTCCCTCATTCAGAGTGGTATTGTATATTAAACCTGATTGAAATATGCACCATATGTAGCCAACCATCCGTTATATCGTAGTTTTTATCATAACATTGTGATAGCTTCCAAGATGAGTGCTCTTAATCATACCGATTTTCAATGCCTCCAAGATCAATTGGTTGATCTCAAGGCGAAGAACTATGAATTGGAGGAGAGAAATCGTAGAAGTCAAGCAGATTTTGAGGTTGCAAAGGCTAAGATATGCTCTCTACAATTGAGGCTAGAGGAGCAGGAGAGAGATTTTCAGCTAACTTCCTCGACCCTAAGACGCGAAATCGAGAATGCCTATAACAATCACAAGGTAGAGGAGAAGACTGCCGATTCAGATAATAGAGATGAGGAGGATAATTACAAGATTAAATACAAGAAACTGTTGCACAAGGCCAAGGAATTGCAGCAGCGATATGATAAGTCACTCGAAGTTGTGCAACAGATGGATCACGAAATAAAGAGCCTCAATCGAACTAATGCTGACCTGGAGCAGGTTAACAGTAGATTAGTTGCTGATCTAGAGGAGAAAGATAGGCAGTTATCCACTCAACAAATCGAATATGAAAAGAAACTAAGCTCCATAATACAGGAATCAGAATCTTGCGCGTCTTCACAAAAGTCCGACCAGACTAGCCGATTTAATGCCATACAAAAGGAGTGTGATATTCATAAAGAGAAGGCCTTGCAATGCTACAACGATCTACAAGAGATCACCAGGAAGTTCGAACAACAGATTGAAGAAAAAAAGATACAAGAAAAAAGAGCCTCACAAATGATAAAAGAGCTCAAGAGGCAGTTGGCTTCGGAGAAGTCTGAAAACGAAACTCTTCAGAGGCGTCTCGAAAATTTCCTCTCATCTCAAGAGAATAGTGATAAATTAAGCAATCAAGTTTCATCAGATAACGTTGCCATAAAAAGTTTAGATTTGAGTACCTCTTCATCATCCGCAAGTGTAACAACAAACGGTAATGGATCCTGGAGCTTAGTACCCGCGATGCTCGACACCAAAGGTAGCAAATCTAATCAAAGCATATCATCCATCGACCTCAGCGATGACCGGGAGACTCTTCAACGAAACAATGTTCTGCGAACTTCAGATAGTGGAACCCTGGTTGCAACAAGTTTAACTTGCGTTGATGCGAAATCTGAGTCAGATTCATCCAACGATGGAAATCAATTGATGTCAGGTAGATGGTTAGCGAGCAACACTTCAAACGGTTCACCCAATTGTATTGGTAACTCTCTAAACAATGATCAAAAAAGGCGCGACTCTAGCCAAACCTATTCCAGTACCTATAGCTCGGAGTATAATAATCAGTCAGTGACTATGCCTCTAGATGAACAGGCCGCGCTGATGGGAAGGCTGACCCGCCTCCAACATGATAAATGGACTCTTGAGGAAAAACTTTCCTACCTGGAACAATCTAATGCGGCCTTGAATGAAGAGCTTGCTAACAAGTCAGATATAATCAGACACTATTTTTTGAACCAGGTTATTAGATCGCAAGGCAATCACCAACAGCAGTCGAATAGTAGTCTACCATCGTTCTTGGCACCTAGTGGAGGTTCGTCAAAGATGAGCTCGCTCTTACCCAGCAATATCAACCAAATCTTGACAGATAAATCAAGCCTTAAAAGAGTTGTCGAATTCCTGAAAGAGCGCTCGCAACAGGTTGGAGTATCAAGCGACTCTGAAAACGTCACCAGGGAGGCGACCAGAAAGATGCAAGTGATGCTCGAGGAGACACTCATCAAGTGCATCAAATTAGAGGAGAATTTAGACTTTGTCACGAAAGAGCTAAATAAATTGAAGAATTGAGAGTGAGCCCGCCAAATGTGAATCCTGATTTATTAGCATCAACGACCTCAATAAAGACTTGAAAAGCTCTCGATGTCGGAATCGTGGTACCGACCGCGACCAGTAGCAGATAACACCGCTCAGACGAAGGCAGCTGAGCTTTGGGCTATAGCCCGACAATCAAAATTCCAATATCGTCGGGTGGGAGTATCACTCGGGAGTACTTCGAGAAGTCTTGACGACTGCTCACAGGCGGCTCCCAACTGTAGGATACCTATGTCTTTTTTTTAGAACTGAGTTTTTTGAGTTTCGCTACAAAAAAACCATCTGTATTGTGTGCATGGGGGTAGAATCTTCTAGTCAGCTCCATTTTCGGATGGAATCTATGAGCTTCGAATTTTTTGAATCCAGGACGTCCAAATTCGAGGCCTGTCTCAATTATCTTGACATGCCGCCTTTTCAGGGCGTAGTCTATGACACATTCGTTTTCCTCGAGCAAAATGGAACACGTTGAGTAAACTACGATACCACCATTCTCAACACAGTCGATCGCCGACAAAATGAGTTCCTTCTGTAAATGGCTACATCTTTGCACGTCTTTCAGTGTCTTAGTTGCCTTCACTGAGGGGTCCTTAATAGCAACACCTGTACCTGTACATGGAGCGTCGAGTAAAACCCGATTGAATCCAGTCATTAATTTATGGAATGCCCGACCATCTTTGTGGCATATGACCGTATTGATGACACCGAGTCGGTGACAGTTAGCCGATATCGCTCTGCACCTCTCTTTACTTATATCGTTAGCAAATATAACGCCGGTGTTCTTCATCAATTGTGCGATGTGTGTTGTTTTACCACCTGGTGCAGCAGATAAATCGAGAATACGTTCTTCAGGTTGCGGCGCTAAGGCCATAACTGGTAGCAGAGAACCCGCACCCTGGAGAATATAATGGCCCCCTAAATAGCTTGCAGTAGCACCGATGGGAACTGGTGAATCATAAACTATGAGTCCCTCCTTGGACCAGTCAACTGGGTCCACATTGATTCCAAGACCGATCAGCTCTTGGGCCAAATCTTTTCGCCGCGTCTTGAGAGTGTTCGTTCTAATGTTGAGGGGTCTCTCGGTATCGCTCGCCTCCAGGTACCTCTTCAACTCTTCTAATGGGAATAACTTCATTAAGAGACCCATCATAAAGTCATTGTAGTCATGCTTCCAACAAAGTTCTTGTCTGATTCTTTTTCTCTTGTCTTTCGCACTCAATTTTGATTCTGGATTTGTTCCATCCTCTTGATCCATGTTGCTCTCGGAGCCCATATCATCTTCTGGACCCGCATCGTCCTCTGGGCTCCTCTCAAAGCTGACTTCTCTTTCTGAATCCAACTCACGCTCCGGGCTTATCATTTCTGTAGAACTCATTTTGCTGATATTTCGGATTTATTAATTGCCGAGAGGTTGTTCAATTTTTATCAACTTTAAGCATGCCGAGGCGCGTCGGTCGTCCCAAACAAATGTGCTCACAACATTTCTCACGTTGCCTATGGGAGAAAAGCAGCGCCCAGCGCGCATTTTAAACTCCCAGTGTGTTCAGTAATTCGTACACGTACGGGAAAGCGAAAGATAACGATTCGCACGTCGAGCAGGTGTGCTTTCCAATGATGTACGTATTGACTCCATCTCAAAGGTGGTTGAATTCGAATCGCATATGGCTCGCGAATGGTCTATTTTGATATAATTCCAAGTGCAAAATGGAATTCATCAACTCAGTTCGAACCCCGAATTTGACTCGATTGCATACAATAGTTTTGAACGCATTGTTTGCTCATCCTGGCATTCTGGTAATTTCAACAAGTTCATACAGGTAGATGCTGTTGGTAAGCGCGTTTCGTCAGTAGGAGCGATTGAGAACTGGGGCACGAGGTCTTTAAAGCCTAATAATGGCGGTAGAGAGCAAGAGGTGGCAAATTTGAGCAACTTCCTTTTCTGTGATTCGTCTAATTGTTTAACGACAGTCCAGAATGTCTTAACCGCCTCGCTCGAATCGGTGTAACCATTCCCATAGACAGTGTGTCTGCGCCAATCAGCGACATCTATGACCGTTGGTGCGCCTGAGATGAGTATCTGTAGCTCCTTCGGATCAAACATCCTTAGCCAGTCGAGATCGATTAGTTGAGCTAGGCCTCTCTTGAAAGCCGCACATTGAACACGGATTTGCTTGTTCAATCGATAATCAGCAACCAAGTGAACGTATTCAATCTTGTTCTCTCGCGTGACTGGAATCTTAGAGCCACCAGGTTTGAGCTCGACCATTTCGTGCTCTCCCAAATCGTTATTGGATATTGTAAAGTCCAGGTCTAAATCGGCGACATCACCCTTGTAATTTTTCAGATAGACTAGATTCTTGTATAATACTGGATCCAATGACTCAAGATTGTGAAGATCAACGTCAGAAGAATGCTTAACCGCTAATAATTTTGCAAGGAAGAAGCCAGCTAGAGGTAGTTCAACCATTATTTTCTCGAAAATTGCCTTTCCTAGCATTCTTCCAAGAAATTCAAAGTGAACCTCGTAACCTTCGGGTGAGTTAGCGAATAATACGTTTGCCGTTGGGTTAGGATAAAGAAAGTGGTCCTTGGTATACTTGAAAAACCCGCGCATAGGGTCGAAACCGGTCTTGAGCAGTTCGCTCAAGAACTCTTTCGTCAATCCTCCGCCGTCGATACCTGCTTCTTCGGCGCCAACCGCATTGATTAGTGATACCTTGAGAGGAAGCTTCATATTAGGCTCGTTATCAAATGATAGCTCCTCGAACGCGTCCTCGTAGATGTAGTTCCTGCGTATTTGCACCGAAATCGCCGAACCAGCTAGACCGAAATGGTAACCGTCCGGTTGATGAATATGGCGCTCTTTCGCGAGAAGCTGGTGGAATATTTGCACTCGATCATGGAAGGATATCACAAATGGTATTTCTTGAAGTATAAGCACTGTCTTGATCTCACTCGATATACCAGCTAGCCGCTCTTGATGAGGCTGCTCGTATTTTGTCAGCTGGTTCATCAGACGACCTTGTTGACTAGTAACTAGCTGAAAGTCTACAGCCTTGTTCGCCGGTATCAGCACGGATGGACAGATCCAATGTCCGGTGGGACAGAACTGTTTCCTTGAGTCACGAGCATGAAGCTGACATACTAGTCTGACCAATGCTTGAAAACAAGACTTGATCTCAAAGATCAATAAGTGAGAATCTTCACCAGGAAATCGACTAATTGAAGAAGAAATCTGCAACGGTGCACTTGATGTTTGGCCGTTGATCGATGCAGGTGCTGGGCCTTGGTGCTTGTTGCCCTGATAGATGATCTCAATCAAGCCGATGCACATGTCCCTTAGTATGGCGCTGATACCAACCAGCTCTCTATCAACATAGAAGCCACCCAGACCAGCTGATGAGCTGTTTGAACTTGACTGGAATCTCTCCTCGAGATCTGAATTTGTTTTTAGGCCATGGCTTTCATGATTGTTAGAGCCTGACGAGGATCTATGGTTGGCGTTCGTAGTGCTATGCTCTACATCCTGGACGTTGAGCATCTGTACATCATCTTCGACGGCATCCTCGAGGCTGAACTGAGCCTGATTCATGGTATAAAATTCATCATCGCCCAGGGTCGGCAACAAGTAGCTACAAAGGCAGCAGAACAATTTCAATTTAGGTAGTATTGAGCGCCACAATTCGTGACCAATATCGTTTCCTTTGCATATCAACTGATAGATGGGAATCCGAGCCCCGTATATGGTGTCTCTAGTTGCAGTCACAATACTTCGCCACAGAGATCGTGAAAATTCCTTGCTGAACGCAATAGTATATAATAATCGGCAGTTAAATATTGCTAGGTATTCATGTGATAGCATGAGATTGCAGATTTGAACGATTGCACTCTGAACTCGGGATTGAATTTCATCACTAGTGTTGAATATTATGGGTTTCAGACTGTTGATATGGGAGAGTCCGTTGATATATTCAATTATCTTATTTATCACATCGTGTGTTTCTTCATGATATTGGGTCAATTTGCTAAACAAGACCGAACCGGCAAAACATTCTTCACTCGGGTCACTATCACTCTGATCTTCGATGTTCTCGTTTGAGGCCTGTATAAGAGATAAACTGGTGATGTAATCTGCTGGTGCAATAAGAGTGGAGATTACGTTGATATAGTCTATCTTGGCATCTTCATTGAACTGATCTATACGCGGACTTATCGCCTTCAGGAACAAATAACACAACCAGATCATGTTCTTCTGATCTTTGAGAGGGTTGATGGAGTTGTCAATAGTTACCTTCAGCTTCTGACTCTCAGACCCATCAACGAAATTAGCAAATACCATCGAGATAGGCGAATTCCTGAGAGACTTCTGTAAGTTAGTAAATCCTTTCAATAAATTCCTTGGTTCAAGTTGCTCCGGTTCCAGCTCGAGTAGACCCAAGAAGTACCAAGATTCAAGATTGGAGTTGACGGGGTCATGAAAGAATTGAGCGAATAGATAACAAACCGGGAATAGACCATTGATTTCATGTGGGTGGACGTCGAGGGACCTTCTAAGAATCTCAAGAATCAAGCCTCTTCTGCTGTCAGGTTTGCCTGCAAGTTCTGTGCTTTGGCTAGCAACCCTCCGCATCACCAAATATAATCCTCCCTCAATCATCGATTTCCAAAGTTTTGAAGATTCCTCGTGGTTAATAGATGTACCCTCCTCGGATCTTTGAGTGTATTGATCAATGAAATGAAGATATTTGTCGATAGAATCTAGACATTTGTCATCAGCTGATGATCGAGACTTCAATAACCAAAGAGTAAATTTCATGAGTTTCGACAATCTATAAAACCATAACTTAGGATCTTTTGCTTTGGAAGCCATGATTACTTCAGGTTGCTTCATCATGAGATCAATGAGCGAGTCTAACCTATCTTGGTCATGAGCCCGATGGTAATTTACAACGAAGTCTCGACACAATCGTTCAAAAGCTTCTGTGGTCATTGATGTTCTCCTCGAAGCTGACTGTCGCGTTATCCTTTGAGACGAACTGTCAAGGCTAGAAATCACATTGCCGAAAGCTTGCCTCATCTTTTGAGCCATTACATTCCTGACACAGTAGCCTCTCCAGGCTGACTGAATTTTTATGGAGGCTATTTCTTTACGCCTGCTGTTTTCTCGATTTTGACGGTGTTGGGCCGCACTTTGTAACAGCTCGACACCGGTTAAGCTTCTACTGGCACCGGATAGATTTTGATTCGGCCGACGACGGAAATCCCCCTCAAAAAGATAATTAGCCTTGGATTTTGCGGCGCTAAGGCTGCTTCCATAAATGTACTCGGACATATTGGTTGGTTGATCGATCCGAGATGGTGTAGTAGTCTGAGGCTCGACCGTATCTATAATATGATCCTTGCTTAGAATAGTCTCATGGAATTTTTGTGATCATTACAGTTCATGAGACAAGCATTCCACCATATATGGGTGGTCTAGATAATCTGGAAGCTTCTTGGGACGTGGTGGACACATATGATAATGTTGGCTCAAGTTCGTCAGAGATAGGTGTAGATTGAATAAGGTTTCTACACCAATTTCGCTCAACCTCAACAGATGTTTTCAAGTCTGCGAAAAGAAAACAAAAAATCTTGAGGCCGCCTAACACAGAGCATCGCGCGGGATGCAGATCGAAGACTACCCAGCCCTCGCGAGATCGAGTGATGATCTGGCCGATTGATTATACAAACTTGCTTGATGATGGGATAACGTTGATAGAAATGGTCAAGAACATGGAGCAATAAGTCTAGTGGAGCTTTATTGATAGAAATAAAATATGAGAGTGACAATCAGTTCCGCTTGTTATCTCGTACATATTACACAATCTAACACATTTCCGCCCCGAGAGAGCGTCTAGTTCTTTCATATACTACATAGCTGATGCTGACTGCAGGCGCAACTTTCATGAAATTTGGTATTATTCCCCTATAGAAGCCACGTAGGCCTTCCTTATCATAGATTTGCTTAAATAGGATGCTCATTGATACACTATTATCACTAACAGTCGTTGCTTGTAATCTGGTTCTGACTAATGCCAGTGGATAGCTCAACAATTGTCCACAGCTGCTACTTATAGCTCCGCAGATCAATAAGACATGAATTTGCGCTTCATTTTGGGGCAGTTTACGGTTCTCATCATTCATATGCGATTTCAGATAAGATCTTTTTAATGTTTCATATACAGCGAGATCAACACCGGCATAAGGAATAATACCGAGTAGATTTGGTAAATAACCTCGATAGAATGCCCTAAGTCCTTCTAAACGGATTATCTTCTGGGCGCAGTGCCAGATGCCTCTATGATCCCCTGTTTGACCAAGAACTAGTCGAGTCTTCAATACTTCCATAGGATATATCACAGTTTGTGAAAAAACTCCAGCAAAAGCACCAGCGACAAATCTTTGAGATATAGTCAACTCAGCACTGTTATTGCCTCGAATTTTCCTTTTTGCTTGCTCATAAGCCATAAACTTTATAGCAGTTTCTGGCGCAATCTTAAGCACATTGATTCCATTACCGCGCCACAAAGAAGGCCATCCTCCATCCTTGAGTAGTTGCTTGAAACAAAAACTCAGACTTGCAAATTCAGCTCCGCGCACCTGTAGGAATACCTTCAACCTATCAAGTGGGGCGGTACATGTTCTAGAGACAGCCCCGGCAACCGCTCCGGCAAGCAGGTGTTTCCAGAGTGTTTCATCTTGGAACATATCCCGCTGCTGAGTATTGCTTTGGATACTCAGATTATGATGATGCTGCGGTAGCGGGCTCCTTTCAGGCCGCAGATCAATCGGATGAACAGCTTTATGAGCAATCTTGTCGGTTTATGTTAGCTACCTCGATGAAGACGAAAATAGAATTCTTGCTTCTGAATTGTAATTAGTCCGAAGGTATTCAATGATCTGAGATTTAGACGCGCTTATATAATGAGACAAGTGTTCGCAATCGCACTTGAGATCCCCAGGTTATGCGATACCTTGCGAAATGAAATCAGTGATTATGAGTTGTTTGTTTCCGTTTGATGATGATATCCTGTTTACGTCATCTGCTATCTCTATGATTAATCTAAGGAGCACGAACGAACAAATATGTGCTGCTGGCTCAATTTGAACTGAGACGTGGAAAGATCTTGTTTGGCCATAACTAATGTTTCCGAATTGATTACTGGTCTACTAATTTGTTAAACCTAATAGAATTTGAAATTTCAAAATTATTATATGGGCAATCCTATATAATTGTGGTATGTGAACAACAAAACATCGATTCGAACTATTTTGCATTTACACTGGCTTACTGGAGCTGCGTCCATGCCAATTCTGCGCCAAGTTCAACTTTGGACAGCGCGCTTGTGCAAGTAAAATATCCCGAAAACGGCGCGCTGTCGCACATTGCGACTCGGATTCATCTCCTTAGTGGTTGCCTGTGATTTTTCACCAGCTCTTAATGATACAAAAAGATGGAAATATAACGCTAGGCAAGCTCTCAAGAATTGTGATGAAACAGCTGAATCCATTATCTTCCTTTGGCAATGAAACCACCCATTCGCATCTAGTTGTTTGATTTTTGTTGATGCTCAGGATGATCCTGAAATATTCTAATATTTACATTCGTTGAGACACTCGGACTAGTATAGACAATGAAAAAGATTATTAAAGGTGCCGTAGCTGCAATCAGCCGACCGTTGGGAAACAACAATAATAATTCGAGTAATAATAATAATCATAGTCATGATCAGACGCGCCAGCAGAATACCAATCCAGTAGATCCACACCCACCCTCTTTTCGCCCTAATATTGTCGCTAACTCTACCAATGAGACCGCGAACACCTCTACAAATGTCCCAACTACTCAATCAGCAGCCGTGGCTGCGCTCAACTCACCAGTCATTAGTGATCTTCATCATGCGACATCTAGAACGAGTAAGTCACAGTCACAAGCCAGCACTAGTGTTAATGCCGCCACTTGTTCGGGTAACAACCAATGCAATCCAACGAACCAATCTCAGAACGAAGTAGATACATTGTCTACATCCATAACACAGACTGGTAATAATTCAAGCATGCCATCTTCTCCAGTGGCACAAGCCATCACTTCTCCGACTGCAACCCCTTCTCTACCCGTACATCAACATACGATCAGCAGCCAAGGGCCGACTCCGAATGCAGTTATACCACATCACCACCAACTAGCACCTGCTAGTCCCGATGTCAGCTGGCTACCGCGTGGTTGGGAAATCAGATACACCACCCAAAATGGTCTTCCTAGAATCTACTATGTAGATCACAATACCCAGACAACTCATTGGGATCCACCCCTGCCTGAAGGATGGGAATCTAGGCATGATCCTCAGGGACGAGTCTATTATATAGACCATAATAGGCGGACAACAACTTGGCAAAGACCGACACCAGATACTATGCGTAATTATCATCTGTGGCACTCTCAGCAACCACAAGTTATGCAACAATGCCAGCAAAGATTCCTTTACGCCAACTTGCCTGCGGGAAATGCTTCAGCATGCTCTCCCACCGGTGTGGCCGACGCACTAGGTAGTCTAAGTTTGAATGGTCATGGTCTTGCTGGTGCAGGCCCCCGTGGAGAATTCGACAGCTCAGGTATCTATCATCATGAGTCAACTAACCAATTCACTGTTCCTTATCCGACGAGCGGAACTACCAGTGATCATCACGACGTCAAGTTAAATAACTCTAGTGATAGCAGCAATCATCAGCACCTATCCAGCGCATGTGGGGCTTCTAATTTAACTGGACCCTTACCTAGATTTTGGGAGCAGAAAGTTGACTCAGAGAGTCGCATTTATTTTGTGAATCACAAAAACAGGACAACTCAATGGGACGATCCCCGAGTTCAGGGTCGTACGTGTGAGAGGAGACCGTTCAAAGAAAAGTACACCAATTTTAGGCAGCTATGTTATCACAATTCTGATTCATCACACATTAAGATCAGTGTTAGTAGGAGCACCATCTTTGAAGACTCTTATCACCAAGTTATTAGGTTGCAACCAAATGAACACAGGAAGAAGTTGTATATAACATTCCGTGGCGAGGAGGGTTTGGACTATGGAGGTGTAGCTAGGGAGTGGTTCTTTTTACTATCGCATGAAGTTTTAAATCCTATGTACTGTCTGTTCGAATATGCAGATAAGAACAACTACTCTCTTCAAATCAACCCGGCGTCTAGCATCAACCCAGATCACTTAGATTACTTCAAATTTATTGGCCGCTTTATCGCCATGGCTCTATTTCATGGCAAGTTCATCTATTCGGGTTTTACGCTCCCATTTTACAAACAAATGCTGGGAAAACCCTTGACCATGAAAGACCTAGAGAGCATTGATCCAGAATTCTACAACAGCCTGTTATGGATCAAGGACAATAGCATACAAGAATGTGATCTGGAGATGTTCTTTGCGGCTGATTACGAGGTACTTGGTGAGATCAAGAATCACGAGTTGAAGCCAGATGGTGCAAACATAAAGGTTACTGATGAAAACAAAGAAGAGTATATCAGGCTTATGACAGAATGGAGATTCACTCGTGGTCAAGAGGACCAGACGAAAGCATTCCTCGACGGGTTTAGTGATGTTATGCCTTTAGAATGGCTACGTTATTTTGATGAACGTGAATTAGAATTGCTGTTATGTGGGATGCAAAAGCTAGACATAGATGATTGGCAACGGAATACAACATATCGCCATTATAACAGAAATTCAAAACAAATACTATGGTTCTGGCAATTTGTTCGAGAAGGCCTCGATAACGAAAGGCGAGCTAGATTGTTACAATTCGTTACCGGCACCTGCCGGGTGCCTGTTGGTGGGTTTGCCGAGCTTATGGGTAGCAATGGTCCGCAGAAGTTCTGCATTGAAAAAGTTGGAAAACATAATTGGTTGCCGCGATCTCATACTTGCTTCAATCGCTTGGATCTGCCGCCTTATAAATCTTACGAGCAACTCGCAGAGAAACTTTCCTACGCCATTGACGAGACTGAAGGATTTGCGCAAGAGTGATATAAATTTAGGCAACTCATTAAATTCCTGTGACCGATACGATAAATACTCCATAAATTCTAAGACTTTCTTTGAAGGCGGAAGTCAGCATGCATAAGAAAACTTGGTATAGTTTCAAATTTCATTCGATTTCGCCTTTGATTGTCAAACTTTTTTCTCATCGATCGGCAATGGCACTCTTTACTGCTCGATATTAGGAACTTTTATTCACTCCTTATCGCTACACGACCACACAAAAGTCTGATATTGATTTGTCGACCATCTATAGCTTTGAACCCTAGACCGTGTGACGGGCTCATCTTATCTGTGGATGATTCACTTGTTGCCGCATGAATTGATCAAGCTTCTGGGCAGACTAAGTCGTAACGCAAGTCGAGCGCGTGTATCCGACAGCCACATGAGCAGTCGTATGATTTTTAGACTCTCGGAGGAAACCTTTAACTGACTAAAGGAATTCTAGCCGACTCTAGCAGGTTCATCTTTTGGTGCAGTGACATTCACACATAAAACGAACAGCAACCGATCACATTAGAAGATAGACACGATGTGGAACCTCACGACAGACGATGGTAGTCTCGGTTGCCGATAATGACTAGACCAGACTAGATCCCTTGAGGTATCAAAATCATGTAAACCACCTTCACCGCACTCGGATTTATGATTAAGGAAAGTCGGAGACAATCGAGTTGATCCCATCCAGAGCATTCGAGATTTGGCCTCAACGATGGCAAAAGCTCTAGTCCGCCAGCGCGGAGGAAAAGTGATTTGCCGATGTGCGCCAGTTGGTCACACGTGCTTATGAACAAGCGACTAACAAGTGGATGCGACTAACTGTTCTATATTTTTTCGACATAAACAATCTTATAGTATGGCTCTCAGACAAGAAGGTTTCTGGGACCGGCACTATGAAGACGAACTGAGAAATTTCGATGACGCCGGAGACGAAGGTGAGGTGTGGTTCGGCAAGGGTCTTTCGAGGAAAGTAAGCGCTCGCATTGTCGATCTGATCAAGGAGGATACTTCTTTGCCTGATGACATATCTGTATTGGATATTGGATGCGGCAATGCATTTCTACTCATAGATCTCGCCCAAAGATTACGACCGGAGTTGCACCAGAAGCGAGCCTCTTTTTTGGGCCTAGACTACTCCTCGAACTCTATAGAACTCTGTAAGAGGATAATCGATGCAAGGGGTCTCACAGAAGAAATTTTGTCGTGCCAATGTGATTTCCTCGATTTAGATCAGTTGAACGAAATAACGAGAAGTCAAACGTTCGATTTTGTCATCGATGTTGGTACCTATGATGCCATTCTACTTTTGGGGGGTGAAGATCAGGGCAAGTTGTCAAGCACCAAGAAATCTTATATGACCTCATTATATTCTGTTGTTCGGAGCGGTAGTATCTATGTTCTGGCATCATGTAATCACACACAAGATGAACTGATGGAATTGTTCCACATAAGCTGTCCGAAGAAACGTGGAAACAAACTCATAGGTTGTATCGATACGCCAAAGTTTCAATTCGGAGGTAAAACAGGCTCTAAAGTTTGTTGTTTAATTTTCAAGTTCGATTGATCTTGCCCATTGTTCGAGCTCTCTGACTAGCTCTCATCTATTTCTATCCTTGCCTCGCGGCAGCTTTCACAATTAAAACTTTTTCACAGTTAGCTGTGAGATTAAATGTATTCCTTCAGAGGCATTTGTTTATGCAGCAGACCATTCAGCCCTGCGTCAATCCGGCAAGAATGGGTTCAACTCAACGAAGCCTGAATCCGCACGCGCTTCGCAACCCTCCACTGCGCTCCAGCGATCACGGATCACTGAACGGGATTATGCCGCCTACGCTCTGAAGATCCCCTAGGTGCTCTCTCAGCAAGGAAGCCAAAATGATCTCATTTCCTTTGAGAATAGCGGACTAATAACAAATCGCATTATTACGATGTGAGCGATATCAAATCTTGGCATATCTTTGATGCATTAAAGATTCACTAAATATAACGCAACTGTGTTGTCCACCTGTTTTCCATGTCCGCCGCCAAGATGAGCCAACTCAAGCCGGTGCGTCCCTCTTCAATCAAAGATGGACTGTTTCACATGGTCTATGGCTGTCTTATTCTATTGATAGGGCAAACAAGCTACCAGGCAAATGCAAGCCTGAGCATGAAAAGATTATATGAGGAACTATTCACTGATTATAATCGACTCATCATACCTATTGCACCAAATAAGACAAAAGTTACGGTTACTTTGGGTCTCAAGTTGGGTCAAATTTTAGATCTGAATCTCAAACAACAGATACTCTCAACCAATGTTTGGGTTGAACAAACCTGGCATGATCATCGACTCGAATGGGATCCCAAGTTTTTTGGTGGGATCGATATGATTCACGTCCCCGCAGAGAATATATGGATTCCGGATATTGTTTTATTTAACAATGCAGACGGCAACTATGAACTCACTTTAGTCGCCAAGGCAATCCTCTACGCCAATGGTACAGTTGTCTGGAAACCACCGACCATGTTTAGATCCACTTGCGAGATTGATGTAGAGTACTTTCCATTCGATATACAGACCTGTTTCCTGAGATTTGGTTCGTGGACTTATGCAGGTGATGAGGTTGAGATACGTCATGTGAGTCAGAAGAAACGTAAAGTAGACATTGGAATCGATCTTAGTCAATTCTACAAAAACGTTGAATGGGATATAATCGATGTGCCAGCATATTACAACGAAAATTATTATGAGTGCTGTCAGGAGCCTTATCCCGATATAACATTCAAGATAGTTATTAGACGGAAAATGTTATTCTATCTTGTGAATCTTATTCTTCCGGTTGCACTGATGACTTTCATGACAGTCTCGGTGTTCTATTTACCTGCTGACTCAAACGAGAAAGTGACCCTGAGCATCTCAATATTAACATCGTTGATTGTATTCTTTCTACTGATGCTTGAGATCATTCCGCCAACCAGTTTGGCTGTGCCTTTATTTGGAAAGTATCTATTGTTCACACTTGTATTAGTATCATTATCAGCATGTGTTAGTGTCTATGTACTGAACATGTATCATAGGGCACCTTCAGTGCATCAGATGTCACCGAGGATGAGGCAGTTGTTCTTGAAGACTCTACCAAGATTGTTGCGCCTAGATAGACCAGACCCCAGGGAGAGGAGCAGTTTGAACCGTTTTAGAAAGAAAAAGATTGCTCAACAAATCCTACAAGCTAGACAACATAACAAAGTCTATGACTTGGCTCAACCCCTAGCTGCCAGTCTGAATCTTATAGAGACTCTACACAAGAGTTATCAATCGATAGGGGAGGACGACAAATTTAGAGACAAGAGCGGAAAGAAGAAGGATACCAAAAATTTTCTATTTGATGACGACGAGGAAGGTCGCTATTTCAGAAAGTATATTGACCACTACATTGAACAGCTACGATTGAAAGAAGCAAACTCAAGAATCACTGAGAGAGATGATTATTTGAAAAACTTGACCCAAAGACAATCAAGCTCATCAAGATCGCACGAGAAATCGTTCCAAGCCTGCTTTGCGTGCCCTGGCGCCATCACCGCCAAGTCTGCTAATGCTCGGGGGAGCTGCTGCGAGCGTTGCTGTCAGGGTGCATTTGAATCCTTGAAGGATAAGTCTAATCAATGCATGAATAGTACACCCCAGCAAGTGGAGTGGACAACTGAAAGTAGCGACATCATGAGACCATTTGTTCCCGCTAGCACTGCAAGGTGCCATCTATCAAACCATTGTAACGGTTGTCATCTTGGGGACAATAGCAATAGCAAAGATCCTCAGTGTCAGCAAGGCTTGGGTATGCTCAACGATGACACCTTAGATATGACTTTTGACTACGAGGATCAAGAGGAAACTGGACTCATTTTGCCCTCTGCTCATTTCTATGGCAATAGGAACAGTGGCCGACCTATTGGCCAAGATCTCACCGACGATCTTCCTTCACCGCCGCCTCCTCCTAAGCAATTAACTCAGTTGAGCGACTCGATGAGAGATCTTAGTGGCCGTGTGTCGAGCTCTAGCGCTAATCAGCTGAGAAACAACTGTGTTCAGCATGACGATCACCTTGACAAATTGATCAGCAGTATAAATATGATCAACAATGCTTCAGATGAAATTGATACTACCAGCGTCACATCCACCGCTACGCCAGTGGGAGAGGCCGGCTTTATCATGCCGAGGCTTGACAGGATGAATCTCAAGGCTGATTTCGGCAATGGTCCTCCCCACGGACAAAGGACTCAGTTGACTCGACCAGTGGCGGGAGGAAATCAATGCAAAACTGTCAATGGGATGCATCAAACGACGACTTTGGCTCCCCAATTCCGGCAATGCACTTGCAATCGCGATACCGTGAATAAGAGATCTGTTGATGAATGCAGTTGTCACTTATCAGCATCTCGGGGTCGAGAACATACTGGAAGGAACTATCCAGGGGTGTCTGGCTCAAATGACCCACCGAGTAAGCAAAACAACGGCGCGAAGTCAACTGAGGATATAAAACCATCTGAGATCTTGCTATCGCTGAGACTACCTTACGACAAGATGCCCGCTCATGTTCGTGCAGCCATTCGGAGTATTCTGTTTATTGCAGACACCATCAAGAATGAGGATGATGAAAATAGTGCAATAGAAGATTGGGAATCTGTGTCAATGGTTATCGATCGTTTATTCTTATGGATTTTCTTCCTTTTATGCACTTTTGGATCATTGATAATCCTTGCATTAGCACCCTCACTCTATGACCAGCGTGACTCTATCGATGATAAGTTGCTCATCGAAATACCAACGAGTAATTGTACGGCTTTGAATTGAATCGATCCATGAAAATAAATAAACAATCAATTGTAATTTCGATTGAAAAACAGCTAAGTTCAATCTGAACGCATGAGATGTCGAGGTGGTGGGAGCATATCATGATTTGGCAGTCCATTTGAAGACATTAGTCGGCTTCTTTTGCTGTGCTTGTTGGTGATCTTCGGGGTGAGTGAAAGCACAATTCTCCAGCAGACAGTTGGCACCATAGCGGCAAGGCTCCGATGCTTGATGAGAAAATTTGCACATTAAATTAGAGCATTTGAAGCCAAATTTGCACTTTGGCACCGCTGCTTGCTGCAAAGCCGGTGGTTTGAACTGGGATGCGATGGGAATGGGCTGTCTAGGGCCCGTGGGTACGAGACTGCGGTTACGTAACATAGCCGAAGTTTGCTTCACAGGGTGAGCAAACGGACAATCAGATCGGGTGCAAAACGGTAAATATTTACATGGTGGATGAATATAGAGGCAGTTAGTACCAAATCGACAGTTCGGGAAGGTTCTACATGGTTTCGTTGGATGATAGAAAGAGCATTCGTCCCCGGCTGTGCAGTATGGCCAGAACTTGCACCGCTCTAAATTCGATTTATCACTTCTAGATTGATCGCAATTCTGACTATCCTCGTCTTCATCGTCGATCTGGCGCTTACGCTTAGTACCTCTACTGCCGCTATCCGATCGATTAAGTCTATTCGGATGAACTTTTTCCCCTAAGCGAGATCTAATGCTTCGTCTAATCCCTTCCTCATCAGGCCTGTCTGTAATCTCATCATCATCGTCATCTTGTTCTTCATCGTCAATTTCTTCATCACCCTCGTCATCAATATCCTGTGTGCTTGTCCCTAGTGGACCAGAGTTCTGGCTTTGTTCATTTTTAGTCTCGAAATCGTAATCGTCGTCTCCATAATCTAAATCTTCAAGATCGTCACTATCGTTTATATTAGCCATGGCTAATAACGGGAAAAAAGATTACCTAATATTATAAGAGATTGCAATATTACAGCTTGAACATAAATTTGACTCTCACCCGTTAAGGTTTTATTCCTTTCCCTACAGTAATGCGTTTTCCTTTCTCGTTATCTGCGCCTTTACAGAGGGGAAACAGTGAGCGCGATAGTCAGGGGTAAAGAGAGGGAAAGAGAAAGAGAGAGAGAGAGTCAGATAGTGTGTGAGATGGAATGAGAAAGCTAAAGCGTTTGCTCAAAGCAGAAAATAAATTTGGAAAACAATTACGGGGCTCTGATAGGCAGAAACAGCACAAAGGGATATGAGAGAACATGCCTGCGTGAATAAAATACAGCGCAAAAATAGGATGAAACCGATGTTATGTTACAATATATGCCTATTCAAGTCAATCTCAAGATAATCTGATCACATATTAGCCAAAAACCAGCATCATCATGGGGTCAAATGTGAACATAAATCGTAATTTAAGCGACCAATTTTATCGTTATAAGATGCCGAAATTGGTCGCCAAAGTAGAGGGCAAAGGAAACGGAATAAAAACTGTTATAGTCAACATGCCTGAGATTGCCAAATCCTTGAATAGGCCACCTATGTATCCAACAAAATATTTCGGTTGCCTATTAGGAGCACAAGTGAACTTCGACAATAAGAGTGAGCGTTACATTGTCAATGGTGCTCATGATCCGAATAAGTTGCAAGATTTATTAGATGGATTCATACAGAAATACGTTCTATGTCAATCATGTGAAAATCCGGAAACTATCCTATCTGTCAATAAGAAGAAAGAGGTAATTGGCACAAATTGTATGGCTTGTGGTCATTCAGGGACGATACCTGCGGCTAATGACCGTGTTGCCGCGTACATTCTCAAGAACCCCCCACCCAAACCGGTTGCGGCGGCAGCACCAACAGCTGCAGCGGCTGCAGCAGCAGCCGAAACCCAGGCTCCAGTTGCGGCAGACATATCGTCGTCCAATAATGATGATGCAGATGACGACGATTGGGGCGAAGATACCAATGAAGATGCCGTCAGAAAGCGTATGGATCAACTAAGTGCCGGAGCCAAAAGCCTTATGCTGAATGACGATTTAGAGAAATCACCGAATGAGAGAATGCAAATATTGCTGAAGTTTGTTGAGGACAAAGCAAAATTGAGCGATCTCGCAGTAGGTGAGAATCAGAAGGCCATCAAAGCGGAAGCAGATCGGTTGGACATAAGTGATAAAGCAGTTATAGTACTTTGTCAAGCACTATTCAAAGATAATCTTGTAGAGACACTTCAGACATTTAAAAATTTGTTCCTTAGATTCACCAACGAAAATCACAAAGCCCAGAGATATTTGTTGCGCGGAATCGAGATAACAATATCAGAGATGAAAGATCAACTCCTACCGCAAGTTACTAGAATATTTAAGACTTTATACGACCTGGAGATTGTGGAGGAGGATGTATTTTTAGAATGGTATTCCAAATTGCAAAAGAAAAGTAACAAATTAGATGCAACAACAAAAGAGATTTTCACAAAAACAAAACCTTTTATCCAATGGTTGCAAGAAGCATCAGAGGAATCAGATGATGATGAGGAGGGCGATGAGAATGTTGACGTTGATTTTGATGATAGATTAGTTGGTGATGCGATCAAAGTGGATGATGCACAGGGCAATAACAGCTCAAACTCAAGCACGAACATGAAGACTAGACAGAATTCACATCAACCAAGTAAGACAAGAGCAGAAGATGATTCACCATCGAAGGTGGCGCCAGCTCCACCTGCGGATGATGATATTGACATTGATGCTATCTAGATTTGTTATTCATTTGAGGTTGATTTACATACAGAAACAAAGATTATTTTTGCCCAATTGTCGTCTAAAATATTCTTACTCGAGCGATGAGCATAAACGCTCAAATCAGATTCTCAACTATGCAATTCGCGCGACGATTATCAATCTCTCCGAGCCTTTAGCAATGCAGATGCCGGATCAATTAGCGGTGGGAATCAAGAGATGATAATAAGCAATCACTAAGAGTCACTCCGATGACCGCCCTTAAGTTAACGGCCGAAATTATTAGATTGTCTCTTCGCAGGATTTATCCATTAGAAGCCTTCCGTCAGGGGAGCTGAAGAGTTTATGATAAAAAGAATATGAGAGCTTCAAAATCAATCTGACAAGTCTCAGAGAACTTGTAATAAATCGTTCCATATACTTTATTGAGATTCGGAAGTTGGATATACTTTATATAAGGGTGTTGTGTCTTAATTAGATAATTGGTAATATAATACCTTATTCTTCTCAAGCAGCTGTTTGTAGACTTTCGTCAGCCTCTATCGTCTTCCTATCGATGAATCTGATCTTCGGCCACTCCATTTGAAGCAGCATATAGTGGTGCTTGAACTTGGGTGGCCAGATTGTGCCTTCAGAGCGAACAAATTTATACCTGTTCACTAAGTTAGCCAGCGCCAATTTTGCCTCAATCAATGCAAATCTGCTAGCTAGGCAGAAACGAGGGCCACTTCCAAATGGTATAAATGTGCAGGGCTTTATCTTGTGTTTGTTTTGTGGCATAAAACGATCCGGATCGAAACATTCGGGATCCTCATAATTGTCCGGATCGTGATGGATTGCGTGGAATGGTATGACAACTCCCATCCCTTTTGGTATGGTAAACTTGAAACCATCAACATCAATGTCTACGTCTTCGCTCGCCTCACGATCAAAAGTCAAAGTAGGCGTGTAGAAGCGTAGAGCCTCTGAAATGAAGGCATCGAGATATTGCAGCTCAAGCAAAGTCTCATAGCTTATGTCTCCCTTTTCGTTTTCAAACGCCTCGTGCACTTCTCTATAGAGACGCTCTTGTAAGTTCGGGTAAAGCGACAGGAACAATCCACAAGACGAGAGTAGAGTAGCCGTTGTTTCGTGTCCGACAGCGAAGAAAAGCATAGATTGGGCCAGAATCTCCAAGTCGCCAAGTTGTTGGCTCGTGAACTGGTGCTGTTTGGTCGTCAAAGTAGACTTTCGCCATTAGTGTGTGCAGTTGTTAGAAAAGGTTAGTATGCGTGTTCATATAAGAATATATACTAGTATGTCTCGTCGTAAATTGTTCATCACGATGCATTATTGATATGGTCGAGGGAAGAAGAGAAACCAGGTCGAATTCGAAACGTTTGTCAAGAACAAAAAGCCCATCAAGCTTGTCTCGACTCTGGTTCCAATTCGAGGAGATAAGAAAAGACGAAGATTTAGAAGAAGTTCAGGATCTTGACAGCGCACATCTAGTTCTCACATGAGAGGAAGCTGCTGATGCACCTCGTCGGGTGCGTACCCATCTGAACGGGCTTATGAGAGTGAGAGCTGGATTTATAGTCTCGTGGGGAAAGCCCGCCCGTCTATCTTTCTACTTCCGGATACACGCACTTACCTGTCTGGCTGTTTCTGCTTTTCCTTTTGCATAGCTGTTGTCGTTATTCGCCACCTCTTCGTTGTTGTTGTTATTGTTTTGCTTGAGGCTGTTCTTGCCATTCGTCGTATCTTGGTGTTCTCTGTTGACATCCTGTTGCCTTTCATTTGTAGCATCTGTTCCCGTTATTTTGGTCCCACTAGCTCTGTGCTCTTCCTGGCCCACACTATTGAACTCTGCTGCAGCATCCATTAGAGTCTGAAGGAAATCGTCTTGTTTCTTTGTCTGCCCATAGCTCGCATTATTCTGATTCATTTCCGCAATCTTGCGCCTCTTGTTTATGATCTCGGTTGCGAATCTGGCAAAAAAATCAATCGATGAGACATTGTTGATATCGAACCCGCATAATGCTAATAACTGCTTTGGAACTGCCATACTAAAAGCCATCTTGAATCTGGAAACGTTGAAAAATTTTCTAGCACTCTGTAGAATCTCACTATCTGGATGACGATAATCTTTCAGATCCATGCTGAAGCAACAGGTTGAAATAACATCAACTGTAAAAACGGAGAACAATTTTTTCAAATCAACCTCCATGTTCGCTTGACTATCGATGCTATGTTGCAAATTCTTCGTACATCTCTTCATGAGATCATACATCTTCTTCAACTTGTTACTCGTGAAAACAGGTGCCAAAATCTTCCTCAGATTCTTCCACTCCTCATCTCGCATGTAAGTTATGGCTCGATAACGGATACTTTTCCATGTTGCAGGTCGGCGTCTATTCGTGAAAGAATCAAAGTGCTTGATTGTGATTTGTTTCAACACTTCCGGGTGACCGCAAACCAAAGTTGGGTTGGTGCCCAGAAATCCATCGTAAAGTCTGGTTGGAAAAGCAGCAATCAGCGAGGTTGTTAGTGAATCCAAAGAGAAGATTCAAAGATAGCGATAATCATTAATTCTATTAATGATCAAGTAGCCCTCGACACTTACCCATACAGCTTGCCCAATTCTTTATGCTGCTCCAACTCCAGGATTGGCTTCGGTGTGAAAACGGGCCATAGACTAGTGCCGAACCACGGGATCGGTGTGGGCGTCTTGAGGCCCAATCTAGACCAATATCTGAACTTGTGTCGATAGTAGCTGCATTTGTAAGGATCAAGAAGAGTTAACGATGTTAATCAGAGTTCCTGACTGTTGGTGGCCAATTTTCCTAATTATCTCAATGATTTGAGCTGCCCTTTTCCCGGAGCGCACACTTACAGATAGACAAAACCAGCGGACGCAATGCATATCGTGTACCAGCTGGTCACTGAAGAGATGATCGAATTCATATCTGTGGCATGTAAAGTTTCCATTTCTGTTGTCTTAGATCTTGACTCCTTAAGAATAACTTCTTTCCTGGTGCAACTAGTGTAGTCAGCGAGAACTAACTGAAAAAACTCGATGAAATCCTCGTCGACAGAATATATATCTTTCGGAGCGCTTCTCACTGGCTCGATTCGCTTTAGAGAATGAATGAGGAGAGAAACTTCAGACGGAGAGAAACTTTTCGACCTCGGTAATTATTGGAGCAAGAGGTTGATACTGCCTCATTTGTCAGAAAGAATTTGCACTACAACTATCTAGCTGTTGAAATTCTAGGGCGGAGATTGCATGTGACTGGAATTGTGGCACATAGCTTCAGAAAGCAGCCCGTCACAAACAAATTCGCGTACTGTTCCATGAGAATACTCTATGTGCCATACCATTGTCGAACCATCTAATTGTCAGCCAGTTTTCGTTCGCCAAAATTCTAGCAAAGCAACAGGATGTAACCAGAGCCAACTTCAGATGATGGCTTCATGATGATTGGCTTGCTCAGGAGGGCGACACAGAGAAGGGGGCTTTGATGAGAAGAGTCTTGCTGGATGCACGGCATCAGCTAAGGGGAATAGCGAGAAGGGAGAGAGGAAGCTCGCGCTCGTGCACGTGGAGGTGGAGATGACAAAGACGACGGAACATTACCTCTTCTGTCACATGACAGCCCGCCTTTCGCTTACCTGTTCTCGTCGTTAGATTTTTCAGCAGGAAGCTAATTGGAGGAGGCAGGCAAGACGGAGACCGAGAGCATAGGGGAGAGAGGGTGCAGATTATCATACGGTCGTTGTGTGACGTGCCTGCTTTCCAGGTAGCTTCTCACGCCTGAAACTTGTCTCCGATGAAGAGGGCATCGAAGGAACAACTGGAACGAGACATACACATGCGTAGGAATCGAGGGTTAGAATCTAGTCAGTCAACAAAGCGGTAAACTACGGCAAGCTTCTTTGATGCTTCAATTTTTCTCGCTTGAGATGCTCTAGAATTGCAAAAAGTGTCATGGGAGTTCGGGTCTGTTCTGACTCATATTGCTCATGAGGAATACCAAGAACGAGAGCAGTCAGTTTCCGACCGGCTTTCTCGTAGCTCAGAGGCTGTCAAGCCAATCAAAAGTAGTGCACCAAGTATGTCTGATCTGCGCTCCAACTGAGGTGTCTACCACTCAAACTTCCTCACAAGCGGTCTTTGTTTCTCGATCGTTTGATCGACCTCGGTTGAATTCTCCCCCTGGATTGACTCTGATAATTTGCGGCACTGATGGGATAAAATGCAAACAAATAGACAGTAGAAGTTCTATAGTACAAGATGAATGTTTGCCCAACAGATGCCTTGGCACTGAGATCACGCGTACTGATGGCCCTTAGCTCGATTAAGATCTAGAGATATCAGGGCCAAGCATACGTCAAATTAATGCGGTCCAATTGAACACAAGCACCTCTACAGAGCAAATTCGTGGCTAGATCGTTAGGCAAGACTAGGCGATACGTGTGAGGTCCGTGCAAGTGTGCATCATCACACTCGTCATCATCATTCATTACCATCATCATTACTATTAGCGCACAATCAGGGAGCTTGTCTTGTTCCGCCAGAAACCACCACTCGGCTAGTCGACTGGACTCATTGGTTTTGTCCATTGGCCTCTACCATTTGTGGCTCACGTTCATTTATTCATAGACAGTCCTGAGAGTGGGAGAAAGACTCTAGAGAAGGCGTATAAGTGTTCTGATGCAATTAACTGGTCGCACTTGATGGTTAGTTTTGGTTAGTATCATTGTTTTATTTGGACTCTTGCTTTCTTGAGATGGTCGCCACCCAGTTTGGAGGCGTCGAGCACTGATTGCCGAGCAAAAGTGGTATGGTTTTGAGTTGGATCCCAAAAAGTGACTCGTTTTGGATCTTTTCCCACGAGAGCATTTCTAAACAAGCAAGCGTGGATTTGAATTTCGGAAGAACTCCCGATTTGGCCTATGATGAATCTCAGTGCCCCTCTCTCTCTCTCTCTCTCTCTCTCTCTCCTTCTGAACTGACTCTCACTAAATCTGCTCTAGCTCATGAGTATGCGCGTTCGTATGTGGCCTGGCTGAAGAAAGTAGGAGAGATTTGCACGGGCGGCCAGCAGGGTGGCATTAGTTGGAAAGTGGCGATTGAGAGTGGTGATGAAAAGGGAAAATGCTGAGAGACCTGCGCTCGAGCAACAAGTGGCAGATGTTTTGCGCCCTCTCTGTCTATCTGTCTTGCTGAGTGCCTCGCCGCCCACGCGCCCCTTCCAACCAGTATGGTCGCTCTTGGACGGCAAGCTTGCACGAGTGGAAGGGCCGCGCAGACGCATTACGGTGCTCTCCTTAGAGTACTAGTCTAAAAGCAAGGCACAGGACAACACTCCGTGTTTGTATATGAGCTCTTTGTTGCCAGTCCTCGTGCTTGCTGGTGGCCCTGTTGCTGCATTTGCAACCAGCTTGCACGAGCACCACAGTCTACCTGTAACTCTTGGCATGTCTAACTCGAACAAGACTCGTGTGGGCAGAGAAATCGGCTGTCTCAAGAGTAAGTTGTCGTTGTCGTCACTGTGTGTCTGCCCGTGTGCATTGGCTTCCATGTCGCAACCTTGCAAAACTGCAACCGCATCGTTCGAGCATCTGAACATCATGTAAAAAGACAAAGTAAGCCACCACGTAAGGCTCGCTTGTTATTTAGTTGTTAATTTCACAAACAACCTAACGGCTATGCTCTAAATCTCACCGTTAGGCGCCCAAATTGGAGGCCCAATTGAGAGTGGACTTTTTCCTGTTTGCTTTCCAAAAGGTGCTCGAAATCAGTTCACAATTAGACAATCAGACTCCATCTCGAAAATAGTTCTCTCCGGCGAGCTCCATTGAACCCAATCTGATAAGAAGCGAGGCCCAAGGGAACAGAAATTTAACGCAAGCACTCGTTCCCGATTGGGATCCAATAGACCCCAAAGAAATGTCGAGAAAGGCGCCCCAATGTGGGCTCGTGGCCACATATTTGGCAACACTCATAATATGCCTATTTCTGAGCCAGATAGCCTACACAGCAAACAACTCACCTAACCAGCAAGACCAAAGTAACCAGCCGCTTTCCAGCAGGTTGGCTTTTTTGAGGGCCCAGCGAGCAGCCGCTGCCTCGAGACAAGCCCAACAGCAGCAACAGCAACAACAGCAGCAGGCAGCCAAGAATGAAACCAAAGTTACCGAGACCACTCAAAGCAACAAAACAACTGTCTCGTCCGCTCCGAATGTGATTGCAAAATCAATCACCGAGGTCAAGCTTACGGAAACACTGAAGCCGCCTGCAAACACACGAGCTCCATCCTCAGAGCAAGCAGTTAGCGGCCGAGATGAATCGAGTCCCAAGAAGTTTTCGGCCACCAATTTGAATGAGAGGCAAGCTCAAAGTGTAGCCGCCTCATCATCAAACAATCGGAGCACAAGAACTGCTGATATTTTCCAAAATGGCGATGGTTTCAATTTGTTCGTAACCAACACTTGCGAGCGAGAGCTCATGCACGTGAACATCAAGACGAGCCGCCCGTTCTTTGGTGTCATCCACACGAGACAACAAAGACAAAAGTCCGTTTGTACTGTGGAGGGAAACGGAGACACGGAATACAACTTGGACATTAGTCATGTGCTCAATCAGCAGGATCCAAACTACTGTGGAGTTATCAGGGCTCGCAAGGAGTCGCCAGAGGACAAGGATTTGTTGTCAGTGGTGTTGGCAGTTAGGGTGCACCGAAACATTGAGCTGTCTGACGATAAGTTCTTCCTATTGAATTGCACCAACAGGTGCCGGAAACCCGACTGCTCGTTGCCCACATCCGCCCGCTTGACGGAGGAAGAGACTGCCTCAAATGGACGAGGCGAGCTTGAGGGCGGCGAGCGAGAGGGAAGCCCGGGCAACAATGCAAAGAAAACCGCCGAGGAGGACGAGTGTACCGTGTGGAAATTTCCATGGCTGATCACTTTGCTCTGGTGCATGGCCATTCTTCTATTGGCCATGATAATCTCCCATTGCATCATGTGCTCCTCTTTGGTGTGCCGTTGTGTCAAGACCGAAGTGGAGGAGAGGGAGCCTAGCGTTTATGAGGGCGCGAGCGACCTAGGCGACGAAGATAGTCTCTACAACAAGAAGACACACCCCATGAGGATTGACTACGACAACAAAGACATCTATAAGACGAGCAACAATTACGAACCCTACACACTGGACGACGAGCGGTCCGGCGACGATAGATCACCAAGACAGAGGGAGAATAATAGGAGAAGAAACAGGCGATGAGAGGGGACATCTTGTCTGAAATTGGCCGCCTCTCGAGTCGGCAAAGGAACATGGTCTCCTAGTTGAGCTATTGGGGCAAGATTGAGTGCTTAGAGCAGCAATACTCAGAAGTAAGAGGAAAAACCTGAATGAAATAATGGAGAGCTATTCTCGTCTCGATTGACAGTTATAATAAGTCGACCCTTGTCGCTACTAGTGAGAACTCAGGCAAGCATCGAGTTGTATTGAAAGCAAAACTACCAGGAAACAACTAACTTGATCATTTATAAGTGCCAAAAAATTCTACGATGAATTTGTCGACCTTGTCCGCGTAATCAATCACGGTTTTGGGGTTCATGACGAATGCATGCAATGTTGGCTGCTCCTCAACATGTAGATTTGGATAGAAACTTAGCAATTCCTGACGATTATTTGAATTAACCCAGTGGTCTGTTTTCGCGTAGACCAATTTGAGACGCTCTACATGTGGCTTAATCAATAAACTGTGATCAATGTCCTTAATCCTGTCGAACTCACTCTTGGCCATCTCTATGGTAGCTACCAGTTCATTGTAGCAAATCATGCGGGAAAACGCCTCAATAACCCTCCTCGATTGTTTCTCATCACCATCCGCTAGACCAACACGTCTCTCTGTTGCACTGATACGGAATGACTTTGGAATCAGTTTATCGGCCACATAAGCTAGGAAGCTGATCAAGTAATCGACTTTGTACTTGAACACTCTCGCAAAGAAAGCACCTTTCTCCGTAATAGCCAAGTTCTCCAAGGCCGGGTGTATCAGAACTGAACCTGAATGAGTAGAGGCTATCAGGCCGTCTTCTAGTAGACGTAGGATAACATAACAACCAATTGAATGTCCAACAAATACAATCTGACAATCTTCGAGGTTGTGTTTGAGTAGTTTTTTCAGAATGATGAGCTTGTTCAAGACTTGCAGCTCCATACTATTAGGCTGGTTGGATTTGGCCATCAGCTTGTCTGTTTCGTCCAAATCTTCTTCTCTAACCGTCAAGTGAACGCTAGTCTCAATATTGTCCCCCTCATCCCCTGGGAGGTCGAAGTTGTTATGGCTTATTGCTATCAGAGTTGGCTCCTCGTCAGGAGATTCTCCAGACTTGTTTCTGTGATTCTCGCTTGAAATATGCTTGTATAATAGCACGAGAAAATCATGATAGACCCCTAGTATCCCTGGATTGCCTGGCAAGAATATCACTAGCCTCTTTCGAAGTCCTCGGTCGGCTTTCTCACTATCGATTGAGCTGGTCGGTGAACCGATAGAGGACTTGAATAAATTGTCTCCATCGCCATACTGTATTAAATGAACACAGCTCCTGTTTATGTTGACGTAAGAATGCCTCTCTTTGATATCACACATTTTGCACTATTATCCTTTTTGTTGCCCGCATCTCGTTTGATGGCGAACCTAATGATTTGATGCCTCTCCTCCGCCTTAGAAACTCAATCGCTTATCAATTCGGGTGAGATATAATCTTTTGAACGACTCTTCTAGGACGGTTATCCAAATGAACTTTGAACACAAGAGTTTGACTTACTCAGCTGGGATGCTAGACGTTGCATGGACTTTAGTTTTGTCTACATTCATGGCTGATTCTTGGAATGTGAACATTTGTACTGTAATATCAAGTGAAGCAATTCATCAGATCAGAATGTGCTGGCAATTGTTAGGAGGAACTAAGGTGGAGGAATAAGAGAAGAGATTGAAAAAGTGAGAGGAATTGTTGTTTTTTCAGCGATACACGAGGTCGCCCCCTAACATTAAGAGTCGCGATGCAATCACAGTGCCAGTTAACAGCAAGATGCAGCTCTTCGTCTGCTCATAGCGGCTCGATATCATCTGAACTTCCTCCAAGAGGATCTCACATTGGAAAACAGCATTTCGGCAGGCATTTGATATCGCTGCTACTCACTCTCCATCCCTCAAGCTCGTGCACCTGTTGCTGCATGTCCTTGATCCGCACCCTCTCATCTGTCGTGGATCTCGGCAGCTTCCTATCCAGCCTCAAGAGCCAAGGTCTCTCTGCTCAAACGACCGTCTATTTTCTGGCGAGGGGATGAGGGTGGTTGCCAGTTCTAGCTCAACTAGACTCTAAGCAGACCGAGAGGAGCAATAGGCTTCCAGCAACGCTCTGTCTGCAAGTGCACCAAGTGTTCTCTCATTGTATTGGGGAGCCGTTTATCAATTGCGAGACATCTCTGTTGGAGGCAGTAGGCGCCACAGTTGAGGGATAATTAGATTGGGGGATGAGGATGCATAGTAGCCGGGGCATCCTTCTCTTTAGTTGCGGTATTTTGTAGTCGTTTGTTGTGCACCCTCAGAGCTCTAGGATGCTGGCTCATTATCATTATGTGGCCAAGTTATGAGATTGGTTAGTGGTGGAATTGATCCATCCGGTTGCCATATGTTTCGGTGTGTGGTGTTGTTTTTTATCTCGCCCTAGGAACTCTACAGCTGCAGAGACACTCTATGGCAAAAGCTAGACTTTAGCATCCACCACCACCAGGCCTCTGTGCGACCGCGGGCCCACATGCACGTGAACCCGCGGCCACGCCCACCCGCCCGGCGCTTTCCGATTCGTTCGGGTGGCCCTAGAAGGCTCGGAATGGGTCACAAAATCATATGCTTACTGTTGTCGAAGGTTTTCCTAGAAGTAACATTGAACTAGTTCAACTGAGCGAGTCCACACGGTCCCGACCGGGCCGCGCGGGCGGCTACCCTTAAGGGGGCGTGTCGCGGGCGGACGCGTCGGCCCGCCAACAGAAGCCTGCCCGCCGGAGGGAGTCTCGTCTCATGGGGGCTGTGATTGTCCAGTGGCCGGCCCTGGAGGCTTGGAGGGGGCGGAATGAGCAGCGGGCAGGATGAGGCCGGCGAGAGGAGCTCATTGGCTGTGCAGATATTTGTCCTCACCAAGTGGGGAGGGAGAAGATCTGGCCGGGGCGGACAATCATCATAGACTGCAGCACCATGGGCCAGTGTATCAGTGACAAATGTGGCCGCATTTTGCTCCGGCGGAAAGAAGTTGGAAAAAGAAGTTGGCAGCACCCTCCAATTGGTGCTCTGCTGAGGGCCGACGACTTGTGAGTTTCGTGAGGCCTTTTTGGCTGAGTGTGGCCAAAAAACATGGTCGGTGGTGTGGCGCTTTGCTGTGCGCTTTGCCCTGAGCTTTTCTGCCTGGCGATGGATGATTTTCTGCTCAAAACCTCCCAAGGGCAGCGTACGGCACAGAGGCACGTCTCTTTCTCTCAGTCTGTGAGAGAACCATTCGTCGTCGCCCAAGAGACGTCCTGTTTGCACGCGCTGCCCGCAGGCCGCTTCCTTTCACTTCCTTCCGGCCACTTCCGTTTGGGCTGCGCCAGCTGCGCCCTCAGCTCAGCTTGGGAGCGGCCGACGACGAGGAGAGGCGGCCGAGCCAGTGGGCCGTTTGCGTGCGCGATTGTCGCGTCGGTGCCAGTGTTTGGCCGAGTTGATTGGCGATTTGGGGCGCCTTTGGGCGAGCAAAAAATGCTCACTCCAGCCTCTGATGGACTGCGTGCGGCAGCGCAGATGCGGCCGCGCTGCCCAATCTGATGAGTCGCCATCAGATAGGCTGGAAGTGGGCGGCGGGCGCGCAGATTAGATGCTGATTCCGGGCCCAGATTTGCCGCCGCCCAATTGGAGCTGTGCCCAAGTGGAGCTGTTGGGGCTCGGCCGGCTCGAAGGGCCGCTGAATGACTGAACGAGGCTGCATGAGGCCGCATTGGAGCGGGCGGAAAAAGAGGGCGCCGCTCGAACATGATCGGCCATTGTGATTGGGCCACTTCTGATTGGCGCTCGCGAAGTGTCGTGGTTGATGCTGCTGCTGCTGTTGCTGTTGCTGTTGAGGCTGTTGTCTGAATGGAACAATTGTGTCTCCGTGACGCGCTGCCCCGCTGGAATGTCAGATAATCACTTGCAGTTGCACTTCGGGCTCACTTCGGGCTGGCCTCAGAAGTCCCAATTGGACGCATTCCGGCCGCTGCTGCATATCGATCGTTGGCTGTTGGAAGAAGTGGGCCGCGCTGGCTTCGAGGCGGCCAATTGGCCAATAAACATTAGGCCCAGAGAGAGAGCGCGGCCCACAATTGCCCTCCGGAGGGACAACAATAAATAAGGCGAGTGCAAACAATTGTTGCGCTCGCCGCTCGTCCATTGGCTCGTGTGCGCTGGGCTCTGCACAGTGCACAGTGCACTCTGGCCACTTGCCGTTCACTTGCGCCCGCAACTTGCTGCTGCCACTGCGTCGCACACAGTGCCGCCTCGCACACAGTCTGGCAGCGCACGAAGAGCGCCTCTTTGTGCGCCGCCCGCTCGCCGTCCACCAGCTGCCGCCGCTGGCCACTTGCGGCGCCTTCAACACTGCAAAACTCGGGCCCAAGTCGCCGGGCGCGCCCCCAGACTCGATGACGGCCGCACGAAGGCCGCAAGCCGCCTCCTGTCGGCCAGCGCGTGGCCGCCTTCAAGACTGCGCCCGGGCCGCCCGCTGGCCAGTGGGACGGGCGGCGCTCACTTGACGCCTGGCTCGCCAGCCGCCGGGGGCCGCGCGAGCCCATTAAACGGCCCCGCGGCTGATCTATGGCCGCGCTCGTCCTCGCGGCTCGTGCAGTTAATGGGCCGCGCAGTGGCCAGCGGTCAGCGCTCGAAGATGGACGCTGGACGCTCGCAACTCGCAACTCGCGCGCCGGATTCCAGTGCGCTGAAGCGCGGCCGCCCGCAACTGAGGACTGTCCGCCGCTCAAACTCGTAAGACTGTGTTCCACTGCGCGCAGACTCGCCCATTTAGGCCCAGTTGCGCAATTGTCAAGAGAGGCGCACTTGAATCGACTCTCTGCAGACAGACAGTCTCGCCTCCTCGGCCGCCGACGCGAGCACGTCTCCATCGACCATTCAGGCTCGTCCGCCGGCCTCGTCCAGCCCAGACACACTTGCAGCCGCGAAACAGATGACGGCCGCCTAAACGGCTCGCTTCATGGCTCATTGTTGTCGCGAGCCTCGTGCGTGGCGGGCGCGCGCCCCCAACTCGGCCCGCGTCCTTCCTGGCGCCGCGCCAAGACGTCCGGCGGCCGCAGACGAGCTCTGGCCGCTCGGACTTGCGCCCGTGGGGCGCCTTAGCTCGAGCGGCCCACGAGCGCGCCGATGGGCGCCTTATGGCCCCTGGAATCGGGGGCGGGCTAATTGCGGGCGCGGCGTGGGCCGCGAGCGGTGCAGTTGCGGGCCGGCCGGCTGCGCTCGCGCGTGCAGGCAGCCCGAGGCGCGCTCGAGTGCGGGCCGCTGGGGCTCTGCTGCCGCAGCGCGCGTCGCAAGCGCGGCCCGCCTGTTGCACCAGTGCGGCGCTCGCGCGAACGGGCGCGCGAACTGTGGCCGCGCGCAGCCCCATTTGGGCACTGAAAGGGCGCCGCCTGCGCGCCAGCTGGCAGGCACACACCGGCGGCTCAACTTGCGCCAGATGAGCGGCCGCGTTCACCTTTGCTTGAAGGCACCTTTTTTTGTTCGTGAGCGCGCGCGGCACACAGTCTGCGGCGCGCACACAATGGCACACAACACACTGCTCCATATTCGGCCGGCGCGACACATGCCCAACATTCGGCCGACATTCGCCCGCACGGCCCAGTTGCGCCCAGCGCCCAATGGAGCGCGCCGGCCTGCTGCTCGGCAGTCTGCAGTCCACGGGCGACAGTCTGCGGGCGACAATGCACATTCAACAGGCAAGAGGCAAGAGCCAACAGGCAACAGGCAACAGGCGGCCCAATCTGGCCGGCGTCCCATTTCCTCTCGATGGGCGCCTCTCAGGTTGCGCGCGGCCAGCCGGCGGCCGGCGAGTGTCACCGGAGCGTTGGCGCTCGCGTCTGGCACGAGCCGCCCGGTGCAGGCCGGATTTGGGGTCGCGGGGGGCTGGCGCGCGTGCTGCCCTGCGGCCCATGGGCCCAAATCGATTGCATTGGGCCCACTTGGACACATGTTGCCACTGCACTGGCGACCGGCTCACACATGCCGAGGAAGTGCGCCCGGCGCCAGTTGGCCCCCTCCTATGCCTCTGCCTAAAGAGGAGACTCTTTCACCTCCGCGACTGCCACCGCACTGCCGCCTGCCCAGTGGGCTCCCCATCCGGTTCGTGTGCGCCGCTCGGCCATCCCAAGCGCCGATTCCTCAATCTCCTCTTCCTCTCCTGGCCTCTTCCTGCGTTGCCTCTGCGCTGCTGCTTCTTGGCGAAATCTTCACGGCGGCCGGCGGGGCGCGCGTGCAACAGGCAAAACAATACCAGCCGGCGGGCCATGAGCCGAGGAGGAGCAGAAGAAGAAGGAGGCAAAAAACGGCAGATGTTCCCCATCGGCGGCCCGCGGGCTCCTTCTGGCCCGCCGGAGCCAGATGAGCGCCCGCGCGCAGCATCTCCATTTGGATTTGGCCGATTTGGGCTACTCCTCCTTGCTTGTCGGGCCAGCCGGCCGGCTTGGGCACAGCGCCAGAGACTAGGGAGGGCGCGCCAGCCGGCAGACTGGCGCTCGTGCGCTCTGCGTGCACGAGCCCGCAGGCCGACCGTTCGCCGCACGCAGTCGCCCGCGGGCCACACCGAACACTGAACAGTGCGCACTGCTCGGCCCACTCGCAGCAGCATCAGAGGCGCGCACCAACGCGACGAGCCTCCTTTTTTGCACACAGTTTGCAGCTGTCGATTTGGGCCCAACTCGAAAAGCTGCTCGCGAGCCCAACGCGGCGCAACCAGCCGCAACTGGACGACGCTCGTTCCAAGCAAACCAACAGCCAGCCAGCCGGACGGCCAGCCGCACACCAGCGCTAACGACACACATGTTCAATCCAGTGGGCAAAAAGTGGGCCCATAGTTCTAGCCATGGTTGCAAACAAGCGGCCACGGAGCGAGAGAGCGAGACAGGCGGCAGGACAGACAGACGGACAGGCTAAATCATCTGCCGCCGTGGCCACGCAAAGAAGTGCAAAGGGCCCCCAGAGGAAGCGGGCCGGCTGGCGGCCGAGTGCGCGTGCGCAGAGCCACCCATTGGCGGCCAGTGCCACTGGTGTTTGTGTGCGCGGCCGGCCCAATGCACTGCACTGCACTGCACAGTGTGCGGCTGCTAAAATGCTGGTGCGCCCTAAGAGCTGCCAGTGCGCATGGTGTGCACCGAGCACACACACACTGGCCAATGCGCCACCACGCAAAGTGCCCCCACAAACTGGCCCGCTGCTGCGCGCTCGCAACTCTCGCTCCATTGGGACCCACAGGCAAAGCGGGTGACAATCTCTCCTCTTGGTCCTCCTCCTCGTCGTCGTCTGCGTCTTCAGGCACTCCTGCAGAAGCCAACAGGCAGCCGGCAACAGTGGTGCGCCCCTTCCAGAGCCTCAGAGTGCACAGCCTTAGCGAGAAGCGCAAGAAATCAGTCCCATTGATGCAGCTGCTCCACACTAGCAGCAGCAGCAGCCTGTTCATTCAAAGGTCAGTCCCTGCAGATGTTTCCACCAGCAACAGAAAACCACCACAACAATCGAGCAGCACTTGGGGACATTTAAATGAAACATTTGTGCCCACAACAAGCCACAGGCCAAGACAGTCTGTCTCTTTTGCCCACACTCCAGAGGCGAGTTTTAGCCAGTTTAGCCACTCCTCAAGAGTTCCTGCAAGACTGCCTCAAAGGCAAAGAACTGTCCAAAGATAAGCAGTACCAGTGAAGTGCACGAGAGAGCGAGCAACAAGTAGCGCCAGATCAATGAGAGCAAACCAGTCAGAGGCCCTAATCAGTAGCCAGCAAGTGAGAGGAGTTAATTTGAGCTTTAACTCTAGAGAAAGTTGGAGAGTTAATCTTGAACTATACTGCAAAGTGTGCGCCCCTAAGGCAGCCCGAGAGGAAAACAGGCGCAGGACAGGTGATAACAAGTGATCGCACGGCAAGTTGACTCTTTGATGAATTGACAGTATTGAGTATTCAATATAGAATATTGAATATCAAGAATTAAATATCAAATAGAAGCAAATATAAGCACACGAAATGCAAGCAAAGATGAGCCACTCAAGAGGAAAGGGCAAGACTGTGGCGAGCGGCTGGCTCTGCTGGTTCGCTTTGGCCGCAAGTTCGTTCGCGGGCCAACTCACGCACAGCAGCGCGCAGTACGGAATGAACTACGCGAATTATAATAATAACAACAACAACAACAATAATAACAATTTAAATCCATTCAGTAACCAGCAACAGCAAGCAACAAGTACGAGCACAAGTTCAAACTCAAACACAATTGTGAACTCGCTAGCACCAGCAATCAATCCATTCTCCTTCAACCAAAATGTGCAAGAAAACCAAAGGGCAATTGTTATTTGTACCACCTCAAGTGGGGAGTTACCGGTAAATTTCAGCTGGTTAAAGGATGGCCAATTGTTGAGCCAACAGGTGGCCCAAGTGAAAAGGATTCAGATTAAGAATGATCAAGATTCGTCAACTCTGAAAATATCAACAGTGAGATTAGATCACGCCGGCAACTATACTTGCACGGCGCGCAATAAGCACGGCTCCCAGTCCTACCAGGCCCAGTTGTTGGTCCACGGGGAGCCCCGTTGGCTGAACGAGCCCCCTTCGCATGAGCCACTGGTGGCCACTCGTGGCCAAACGGTGGTCATCGACTGCCAGACGACCGGCTGGCCCAAGCCTCAGCAGTCGTGGCAGATCAAGAGTGAGTACTTTTCCGTTTTTTATATAAGAAAAAATATTTTCCAAAAAGAGAAAGAAATACAAAAAATACAAAAAAATGTTTCCTCTCGTTGCCACACGAGGAGGGTAACTCTGACGGGAGACAGTTTGTCGCCACTTAGCGTCGCCGGCCACGCTCTCACTTCCGAGCGCTTGCAAAGTGGACGCTTGTTGCGCCCACTTTGCCAGCCTGACAACCAGCCCACTTGGCAACGAGGCCCGCAATTAGCGCTCTGAAGGCCGCCACCTCGGGAGACGCCCAACCACTTCCGTCGGTGCTCCGTTGCCAGCGACATGACAAGAGGGGCTCATGTGGCCACGTTGCAGCGCCTTTTTGCCCAGCACAACAGCCTGTCAGAGCGAGCACTTTCCAGCGGCCCTTAGGTGTTGCTCCTTCCGTTGCTGCATTTGAACTGCCACCGTTTTTTGCGCTTCACGGCCACTTCCGGCTGCGGGCGGCCGCCAACTAGGAAAAGACAGTCTCTTATTCCACAAAGACAAACCATCTCATCGCGCCGACCACTAACCAAAGCAACAATCGACCTTTTTACATTGGGAAAACAAAACAAAATTTTGCAAAAACTGTTCTCTTTTTCCTCCCCAATTCTAATCCAAACACCACACACAGCTCACACTCAAGGCGAGTTCGAGCCGCTCAATTTCGGCGGACGCATCTCCTTGGCACCAAATGGTTCGCTCATAATCCGCCAGGCAGACAAAACAGACGAGGCTAATTATCTATGCAAATCGTCCAATGGAATTGGCCGCGGTTTAAGCTGGAGCACATCGCTCAAAGTCACTGGTAAGTGTTCTTCTAGCAAATTCTTTTGCCAAATTTACTAGATTAAAACTAGAGAGAGAGAGACAAGCTACAGACTGTCTGGATTGCTCGGAAGCAGCCATTCAGCAAGCGGTAGCAAGAGAGAGGGATTCAAGTCGAGAGAAAAGTGAATGAGATGTAAGACGGGCAGCGAGGAGGAGATCTTGATTGTGTTTTCTCTCTCTTCTCTTCCTTAACTTGTTTTGCTGCCAGCAAAACAATTAACGAAGCTCCACTCGCCATTGGCCGCCCCTCCAGAGGCTCATTTTTCACTCGGCCTCTCTAATGTTTGCACTCCACTGCAAGGGCAGCCTTGTCAGGCTCGTCAGCCTTCCGCTCCATTGAACTCGGACGCCTGGGGCTTGAGATGGGCCGAGTTTTGCTGCAAGTGGGCAAATTGGCTTCACGCACAGGGCGCCAAAGTGTGCAATTCCCCCGAAAGGTTCGCGCGCATTCAGGGTTGCCCAGAATGTGCGACTCTTTCGTCACGCCTTATTGTGCGGCGCCCAACTCGCAATGCGCTCTTCTGCGCATCGGGGGCTCAGGAGAGAAATTGCCCAGAAATGCGCCCTGGCTTCCACCGAAAGCTCAAAACTGTTGGTTTCAGTGCTAATTTCGGAGGGAAAGCCCCACACTAATGTAAACAAAGCGGCCTGATGGACGCCCACCAGGCGCCACTTCTGGCAGTCTGTTGCTGGTCCTTAGGCGTTTCTGGCTCGCATTTTCGACAAGCCGAAACGACAAAAAGGGCCAAAAAAATCTGGAGATGCTTCCAAGATCACTTGGCCACAAACTGTTGGCCAAGTGATTGCCCAAAAAGTGCCGTCGCGCACGCTGTCCAATCAATCTGGAACGCATAACTAATTAGAGCTGCTCCCCAATGATAAACACACGACACAGTTCCCGCACATTTTGATTCCAACTCTGGCCAGAGACTGTCGCAGGGCCACAGCAACATTGTGGTGAGGAAACAGAACCAGGCTCAGCTCAGATGCGACGCCTACGGCGACCAGCCAATCTCAATCGAGTGGTACAAGAACAAACAGTTACTGTCCAGCCACGATCTCAACGAGCCCAGATACTCCATCCACTCGAACAACAATCCGCTGAAGAATGGGCTGATCTCGCAACTGTTGATCAAGCAAGCTCAGCGCAACGACAACGCCCTCTTCGAGTGTGTCACCCGAAACCCATATGGCCGCGACCGGCTGGCCATGGAGCTGGTGGTGCAGGAGGAGCCGGAGCACATCCAGGAGTTGCAGGTGAGCCAGGTGAGCTCGCGGTCGATCACGCTGGCCTGGTCGGAGCCATACGACGGGCGCAGTCCCATTGGCAGCTACATGTTCCAGTACAAGCGGCTGCCTGAGGTTGCGCACGCGGCCTCTGCGGGCTCGAACCCCCTGGGGGCGGGGCCGACCGCCGCAAGCTCGCTGATGGCAGCGGGCGGCTACGACGACTACTTAGCCATCGCCGAGTCGGCGGCCTACGAGCAACAGGCAGTTGCCGCCAAGAATCAGCCCGATTCGGCCGCCCTCGACTGGCAGCACGCCAACAGGCTGATGTTTCCCGTTGGGCCCGCGAGCCACGCCCACCCGCAACAGAACGCAACAACCGCCGCCCCCTTCAGACTGCTCACCATAGACAAGCTGGAGCCGTCGAGCAGGTACATGTTGCGCGCTCTGGCCATCAACTCGATCGGCCAGAGCAAGTTCAGCCAGCCGATGGAGTTCAGCACGGACGAGGAGGCGCCCGAAGTGGGCCCAGTGAACATTAGGGCCAGCGCTCTGAACAGCACGGCCATCCACGTGAGCTGGGACGAAATCCCCAAGTCCAAACACCAAGGACGCATCCACGGCTACTACATTGGCTACCGCGTGGCCAACAACAACACGGCGGCCGCCAACTTCATCTACAAGCCCTACATCATCAACGCCGACCACCAGCAGCAACAATTGTCGGCGGCGACGACACTTTCCGGCCAGTCGGCGGCCGGCGAGCAGCAGCAGCAGCAGGCCAACAGGCTGGAGAGTGTGATCGGCGAGCTGAGGCGCGACACTCTGTACGAGATCACGGTGGTGGCGTTCAACTCGCGCGGCTCGGGGCCCTCGTCTGACTTTGTGGTGTGCAAGACGGTTGAGATGGAGGCGCCCAAGCATGTGAAGATCGAGGTGAGACGCGAGCTCAACGACTCAATTGTCATCGAGTGGCAGCGCGACCCAAGCGACCAGAATCCGGTGGACGACTACGCGCTCTACCAGGAGAAGAACTCGGCCTCGAAGGAGTGGCTTCAGGTGCGTTTGCCTGGCAACCAGACCCAGTACAGAGCCTCGGGGCTGAAGTGTGGCACCAGGTACCAGTTCTACATCATCGCCCACAACAAGGTGGGCAAGAGTCAGCCCAGCGAGGTGGTCAGTGCCTCCACCAGCGGCTCGCTGCCGGCAATTCCCACCAAGTCGGCCCTGATCACCAAGCTGAACTCAACCTGCCTGCTGGTGAACCTGAACTCCTTCCAGGACAACACTTGTCGCATCAAGACGTTCACCGTGCGCTTCCGCGTGGAGAAACTCAATGCGCCCGACGCGCAGCGCGCACAGTCGGCCGGCGCACTGATGGGCGTGGCTGCGGGCTCTGCGGCCGCCGCCGCCCAGCAGCAGCAGCAGGCGGCCGGCTCAACTTCCGCCGGTCTTGGCGGAGTCGGCCCCTCCCAGGCCGCCCTCGGTCTGGACAAGACTAGCCTAAGTGCCTCGCAGGGCGGCCTCACCGGCGGCTCACCCAAACTCCCGCAACAGGCAGCCCTGGTGGGCGTGGCCGCGGGATCGGGCGACACGCCCCCTGGCGGCGAGCAACACGCAGCCGCCGTGGCTGGCCTGCTGGGCTCGGGCTCGGCGTCGGGCGCGCCTGGTGCGAGCGGCGAGTGGATCAGCATCCGGCCCAGGAGTGGCCGCCAGCAGCACCTGTTCGGCGGCGGCGCCTCCTACGGACACGGGCCGGCCGGAAGTCTGCAGGTGGGCGGCCACCAGCAGGGCCACTGGATGAGCATGAACAGCGACGAGGAGCGGATGGAGTATCTGTGCGACCTCAATCCCAATGGAGAGTACACCATCCATGTGGCCGCCTCCAATGACGTGGGCCGCTCCGAAATCGAGTACACGGTGCTCATGTCCTCCGACGAACTGAGACACTCGCCACTGAGAGATCTCTTGCAATTGCTCGACACACTGCCCAACGTGTTCGCCTACATTCCCTCGCTCATTGTCTTCCTCTTGGCCGGCCTCCTGCTCACCCTGGTCAGCCTGATCCTCTACACGACGGCCATCAAGTACTACCAGAAGTTCGTCATCATGCAGAACCAGATGCGGGCCACGAGGCGCGCCAAGGCCGACGAGAAGCGCCGCCGCAAGCTGGCCAACGGAGGTTCGGGCGGCGCCGGAAGCAAGGGGTCCGCCTCGTCGAGGAACAATCTGGCCAAGTCGGAGCTGTGGGCCGAGGAGTACGAGGAGGAGCTCGGCGACGAGGAGGACGAGCTGGAGCAGCAGGACGAGCAGCAGGAAGGGACCCTCATTGACGAGGAGGACTTGCTCTCCGTGGGCGGGGGGCGACGAAGGCGCATGATGCTCCTGGAGGAGCTGGGCACCAGCGCCAGTCTGGCCCGCATGATGGCCCAGAAGAAGCAGCAGCAGCAGGAGCAGGACGACTGCGGGACCACCAGCGACGAGCTCAACTCGTCCAGCACCGCCTCCACGGTGGGCGTGTGCTCCTCGTCGGGCTCCTCGTTGGCTGCGGCCCGACGCGCAATGCTCCACTACCAGCAGCACTCGAGTCTGTCTGCGGCCGCCTGCGGGCCCACGCACAAGCAGCGCAACCAGCAGCAGCAGGCCAAGCGCCGCCGCCAGCGCCACTCCATGCACCAGCACCCCTCCAGTGGCGCCTCAGCTCGCCCCTCTGGGGCCCACTACTACCTGTCGAACATCGCCAACTCGGCCTTCGACACCTCGTCCATCGACACGACGAGCAACGGAAACGGCCACTGCGCCGGAAGGGCGGCCCCCAAGTACGCCGGCTCGGCCTGTCTGTCGAGCGCCTCCAGCGACTCCATGCGAGGTCGCTTCCAGTGTCTCAGCTCGAAGCAGTGTGTCAAGATGAACGAGTACACCATGTTGCCCTCCATCTCGGCCGGCCTGGCGCCCGCCCAAGTGGCCCCCGTGGCCGACATCTACGGCACCGCCTTCAGACGCAGTCCCCCGCGAGCTGCCCACCCGGCGCCCGGAAGCAGCGGCTCGGGCAGCCCGGCCGGCAGCCAACACACAGGCACAAACACCTCCACGGGGCTCTACTATTCCACCCTGAGAAGGCCCACCAACATGCAGACCTACCTGCCGCAGCAGCGGACTGGTGGCGGGCCCACAAAGCGCCAGCCGCCCACCTCGAGCGCCGCCAACCCGGCCGGAAACAACAACAACAGTGGTGATATTTATGGTTATTACATGGCGCCCCAGCAGCGCCAGCAGCAGGCCCTGCAGGCGGCCGCCGTTGCAGCCGCCCAACAGGCCGCCAACGAGGCCGCCCATTCCATTTTCGTCCCTCCCAACCAGCAACAACAACAACAACAACAACAGCAGCAACAACAGCAACAACAAATCATCTACAGCTCGCCAAACATGAGGCGCCACATCCAGCAGCAGCAGACGCCCCCACAAGTGTTCCTCTAGGCCTGTGGATGGCCGCAGACTAGAATGGGGGGCCCAGTTTCACTTATGGACTATGTATGGCCCATGCGCCCCCACCACTGTTCACCGGAGAATTGTTTTTTCTTTCATCTCTCTCTCTCTGCCCATAAATTATCCTCCAAGAGGTGCCATCCAAATGCTGTCCAAATGGGCACTAAAAGGGAATTAAACTTGCAGCAAACTGATCTCAATGAAAATACGTCGTCTGCCATTTCCAATTTATTCGTGGAAAAATTCGTGAAAACTTCTTTTCTCTTACAAAGAGCACCTGGATGTCGTCCAGTATCAGTCGTCCGGTCGAAATTCGTTTAATTTACCACTCCCAATTGCACGGGTCAGCCATCTCATTCACAGTAATCATTCACACTAATCCACATTCGCCTGAGATATGGTCCACTGAAGGACACAGAGTTGCTGCAAGCTTCCATCGAGCTTCAAGTGGAGAAGCAGCTCAAAGCTGATCCAAGGGGGACGCAACAATTGGGCGCTCACCTTCAAGCAAAGATTCCCCTATGGGACAGGCCCATGAGTGTTTAAAGTAGTTAAATCCTGTCCACCAAATCGAGGAACAGCCTCGCGGCCCTGTACTTGCTCTCGGCCATCTGCATTTTCTCCTTGATCCTCAGCATCCTGGGCCTTATGCTCTCGTCCGCCAGGACACTTTCCACCGTTTCCAGTAGCTCACTTTCGCTACAATGAAACGGGTCCACACGTTTGCCCAAGCGTTGCTCCTCAATGCGCTGGGCATTGTCGTATTGATCGGAGAATATGGGACACACTACAAAGCCGGGCACACCATAATAGAAACACTCGGTGATTGTGTTATTGCCACCATGTGTTATAATCAGATCAATCTCTTTCAACACCTCCAATTGGGGCACAAACTTTTCGCCCCACATGTTCTCCGCCAGCTCGTACTCTTGCCAATTGGGGCCCCGAGAGACAATAAACTTGTGCGGACTCTTGGCCAAAATGGACACCAATCGTTTCATCAGCGCCACATCGCCACTGGCCAGCGAGCCCATCGATAGGAATATCAACTTGCCTGGCAGCTTTTGCAAGCTTTCGGGTATTCTGAACGATTTTACGGCTCGACCATCTTCATTTCCCTTCGACTCTCCACTGTCCTGAGTGCCACTCTCTGACGCTTTAAAGTGGGCGCAATTTTCTCGCAACATTGAGTCACAACGAGTCCAACCCTTGGGCGTAGGTATATGTGTATAATCCAACTCCTCTGGATACATGTAAACGTTCAAATGCTCCGACATGTAACTGTAACTAATTGGATCCAATGGAAGCGGCTCAAGTTTGTGCCCTTCGGTCAAATACTCGTTGAACTGCTCGTACAGCTCCATCCTAGTCTCGTCCACCTGCCTGGAGTACTCCTTGTAGATGGCCAACTGACGGGCGTCCTTCGTCTCTAGCCAGTTGGTGGGCAGGCCCAGAGTTGCGGGAGGCAGACGGGAACTCTTTGGATGGAGTGCAAGAGGCGAGGCTGAGTAGACTCGAGCCCAAGGTTTGCCATATTTCACAATGGCTGGCTGAATGAAATAGTGGTCGATCACTATCAGATCGGGCTTGATTAGGTCCAATTTTTGGCTCACACGCTCTTCGTGTCTCATGATATCCTTCATCATGGAGCCCAAGCCAATTCTGGTGGTCTGAATGAAGTTGTCCATCACTGAGGAGCGCCACAACTTGCCCATTTCGTTCACAATTATGTCCCATTTCTTCTCGCTTGCACTTGTGGGTCTCGATGGCACCAGTCCGTCCTCCGTGCAATCGTACACTTCGTGGCCCTTCTCCGAGAGGCCTCCATCCATCGGATCGGAGAACAGGAACACTGTCCGATGTCCCAGATGCTTAAGTGAGTCTGCAATGCAGATCAACGAGTTCACGTGACCCACACAATCTAAGGGCACGAACAAGATGGTCTTCTTGGCCTTCTCTTCCTTAGTTGCCATCTTTGTGTGTATTGCTTCAACTATATTTCAAGATCAATTCAACTTCTTATTCTGGGATATTGCGCTTTTCGTTGCCACCATTGATTTGTCTCTCGTTGCATATCATACGTTTGGTTGTCCAGAAATTCAGCCTCGGCTGCCAACTGGACCCGAGTGACTGATATTTATAATATTTCCACTTTGCGCACCTGTTGCAGGTGGCCAGTTTCGAGATTGGTAAAAACAATCAAAGTCTAAAACTCCCCAACACAAAGTTTCCAACAACAAACGACTCCTGACAGAGGGTTTGTTCTGGAATGCATTCCAACAAAATGCTAGCTCGACAGCTCACAGCAATGGCGATAATCGAAATCCCTCCCTAGTCCTCTCACAATCAATAGGCCAATTCTGTGTTGATCTAGTCGAGCTCGCGAGGGAAAACTCTCCTGCACTCTCCAATGCTACAACTCGGCTCTCGGCTCTCGGCTCGCCCGTTAGCCGAGCCGAGTTGTTAGCTCGACGACGACCGACTTATGACGTGCCTTGGTCGCTACAACTGAGCCAAAAGAGAAACACTTGCTCGGCCTTCGAATCGCGCTATTGAATCTACCAATCGTTGACTGGATAGAGCAAGCGCCACCCTCATTCTCTGGCTGTCAATTCCCAAATAGTTTGGTTTTACCACCTCGCTCGTAGACGAAGAGTCGTCGTGTGCAAAGCTAACATATGCATTCTGGATAGTCCTTGAAGATTGGAGAGAAAAAAAACCGACAATGGATAGATTTAGACAAAGAAAAAAAGGCTAGCTGTCGATATGACTGCTCACAAAAGGGCAAGTTTCCGGATGAGATGGATTCGAACACACTCTAAGTCGTATGTAAAGTTTATTCTTTTATCTCCTGATGAGTGGTGAGTTATTGCAGATTACTGAGATCCTTGTTTCCCGCAGAATGTACACGTTGGTGGCTTTTTAGTCAGAGTCGTCATCGCTTTGACCATCATGGTCTGAACCAGATTTTACACCAGTTTCCTCTTGGTCGTCTACTGTGGTTGTATTGGTGTCGACTTTTTCTTCATCGTTGTGTATTGTTTGAAGATACTCGTCATCCGCCCAGATTGGCTTGTTGTTAGTTTCCCTAAATTTAGAGGGCCTGGCCAAATTCACTCGTATAGTTTTTCCGTAAATTTCACCATTGTCCATGTTATCAATAGCGTCAGAGGCATCCTCAGGAAATTGGTATTCAATGAAAGCGAAACCCTTGTGTTTTTGGTTGGCATAGTTCATCGGAAGACTGATGTCTACAATATCACCAAAAGGGAGGAAGGCAGACTTTAAGGTGTTCACGTCCACATCGTCAGCCAGTCCACCAACATACAATGTTTTCTTTTGCGAAGACATCTCCAAACTAGTTGGATGATTATCTAGACGAACTTAGAACATGTTGAAAAGGGGATATTCTTTTAGAGACTTGCGGTTAGATTGTTAGACAGTCCAACTTGGACTTCGGCAGAGTTTTGATCAGCGACCGACGCACGTGTTTTCTCGCTCAATGTTTCCACAGAGCCCATGTGGAATGCCGCGACTCCTCGGATCTAGTTCATGATACTCTACTCAAATCTATACCTTTGTTTCATTGTCAGTCTCTCATATGCAATGCAATATTATTAAATGAACGATGGGCTTAACCAAGAATTATCTTAGATATCAGCATGAATCAACTTTCGGTGTGGTCGCCGCGTCTCAGACTGGTTCGTCCATCAAATATCTACGGCTACGCAACTCCAAAGACAGGATTGTCGCTGTTCCAGCAGGTGAATATGTATACTTTTGGGACTTAAAAACCAAACAAATTGTCAACAAGTTAGACTATCATGCCGATAATGCCTCGGAAGTAACGGTCATCGAGTGTCATCATGGTGGCCATGCCAGGACAAACCTTATCGCTGTAGGATACGCTAATGGGCACGTAAGATTGTTCGAATACGAGACTGGAATGTTGAAATCTACATTTACTGGCCATCGCACACCGATCTCAGCTCTTGCGTTTGATAGGACAGGATCACGTCTGGCTTCTGGGGGAAAAGACTGTTCGATTGTCTTATGGGATGTGGTCGGAGAAAGGGGTCTTTTCTCGCTAAAGGGCCATAAGAATAGCATATCCAAACTCGCGTTCCTCTATAACGAAGAGCACCAAAGAGACTTACTCATTAGCAGTTCAGTCGATGCTGTGTCGACGATCAAATTTTGGGACTTACAGCTACAACATTGCTTCTTTACCCTCCCTGGACACTCGAATGGCGTGTGGAGTTTTGTACTCATCAAAAATGGAACTCGACTGATCACTGGCTCAACGGGTCCGGAGCTCAAGGTCTACTCAATCCTATTCCTAACAGATGGAGGAACAACAAATCTACCCAAAGCTTCAATGTATGATGAAGATGGGGTCGAGGTAGGTTCGCCCGAAGTTGAGTACGGTTTGCAAGTTAGATATCTAGGCAATATTCTAAGAAACTCTACAGCTATTTCGAACCGTGTTCAAGATATATTCGTTGATCCTAGTGAGAATCTGATAGTTTGTCATTCCATAGATAAGAATGTGGAGTTCTACTCGATTAGATCTGATGAGGAGGCCCTAAATTATGCCAAGAAGCAGACAAAAAAGGCTATCAAAAGACAAATGAAACGTAAGAGAGATGAGGAGGGTGATGTCGAGACAGTAGATGATGGATCCGAGGTCTTGGAGAGCAACCTGACAAAGCCAGTGAATTCGCTAGATGACCTGGAACCTCAGAGGCTTGTAGATTGTGAGATAAATAGGAAACTAGGTTTCGAGCGACTTCCCGAAAAAATCAGGTCGGCGGATGTAATCCGAACAATCAGAAAGGATAGATCACAATGCTATATGCTGGCGGTGATCACATCATCCAATAGGATAGATCAATTTATGTTCGATCTAGAGAAGGAATCAAAAGAGGACCGCCTGCAGTTGTTGGCTAGTGTAGACAACCCCGGCCATCGAACCGATGTGAGGAACGTATCGATCTCGTCCGATAATAGTCTAATCTTAAGCACCAGCGCCGAATCAGCTAAACTTTGGCGACTGGAATCCAGACTTTGTCTGATGACTGTCGAGTTAGACCATGGAGCGTGTTGTGCTTTCGTGAATGCCCAACACATAGATGGTGCAAACTTCAAGAACAGATTCGCTGTTGTCGCAACAATGAAAGGATATTTAAACCTGCTTGATTTAGCTCAAGGAGAGATAATTCAGACAATCAGTGTATGTGATAACGATAAACCATTGACCTCTATCTACCCCTTGCCGGATAGAACAGGCTTAGTCTGTGCAAGCGAGGATGGTCACGTTAGATTCTACACATACTTGTGGAAGACCATGAAGGACGAGAACAATCAGGAGTTGACAATCTTGAATCTTGAGGAAGGAAGAATCTTACAGTTCCAAGAGGGAGTTACAGGTGTCATTGTTTCGTCAGATAATAGGTTCCTAGCTGTCTCTCTTCTTGATAGTACTGTGCGAATTCATTTCCTCGACACTTTCAAATACTTCCTCACTCTATATGGGCACAAGTTTCCCGTAACCACAATGGACATCTCGAGTGACAATACGCTTCTAGTTACCGGCTCGCCAGACAAGAATATCAAGATATGGGGTCTTGACTTTGGTGACTGTCACAAGTCGATATTTGCACACGAAGACGCCATAACCTGCGTAAGATTTGTTCCGAAAACCCACCAGATATTCTCATGCGGTCGTGACAAGCAGATAAAGCAATGGGACTGTGATCATTTCATTAAAATCCAAACTTTGCGGAAGCACATGGGCGAAGTTTGGAATATTGCAGTTAGTCCAAACGGGAAGTACATCGTGTCTGCATCTCATGATAAATCTCTCAGACTATACCGAAAGACTGAGGAAATATTGGTACCAAGCGAGGAAGAAGAGGTAGAGAGGGAGCTAGAGGATGAAAGAAATGTCTTCGAGAAGCAAGAGAATATAATCTTGGGCAACACGAATCTGGAAACGGGTCTCGCCGCAAAAATGACGATCGATACCGTGAAGAGCACTGATAGGCTGATTGAAGCTATCGAAGTATTCTTGATCGAGCAAGATAAACAACTAGAATATCTGAAGCGGTGCGAATTAGCTGATGCTCGGGGCGAAAAACGGCCCGCCGAGCCAGAGAAGGATCCGCTTTTGATGACTGTAATGACGTCGGACCACTCCAGATTCATTTTGGAGGTCATTCGGCGAATCAAACCAAGCGAATTGGAAGAGATCCTCATAACACTGCCATTTGATTATGTGAGGAAGTTGATAACGATCACACTAGATTTGTTGAAAAAAGGATGGGATGTTGAACTATTGGTTCGATGTTCAACTTTTCTGCTCAGAGTCAACTTCGGTCAAGTATCTTCGTGCCCCGATCTATCGCCGAAGATTCATGAATTGAAGAAAGTGATCCTAGATAGGACATATATTTTACGCGACTGTGCTGGTTTCAATTTGATGGCGCTGGAGCACCTGAAACAGCAGCGGCAATATTCATCGACAAAGGTAACGTGATTGCTCAAATTATGGATGATACCGACTATTCTTTTGGTTGTTGTATTGACAAGAATTGGATTGATGTACCTCACTAAAGCCACGATTAAATAATCCTACTGTTGTTTTGTAGCCTTTTCATGTGCCTGTAATTGATGCTCTTGAAATCTCTGTGATATCCTCTGGTTGCTCTTGACAAACTTTTCGAAACAATTGTTGATGCACCCGTCCTCTTTAGAAGATATGTCTCTGGATGTGAAGTTCCAGATGCAAGAATCGAAACATAGCTCGGATAGTCTGTTGTAATTCCTGATGAACTCTTTAAATTGTTCAACTGATTCGGCCATCGTTAATTAACTTGGCACTAGAAATAGTTAGGTATTCATGTGGGCGTATGAGATAGAAAGTGCTATCGACGGAGAGCCAAGACGCTTACGACTTTCGTTGGCCACAAGGCATGGCCGCGGAGAACATGTGTCGATTCTTGTGCGTAAGAATGTGCGCTTGTTTTGCGTATGAAACTAACCGATCTAACAAAAGTGTAAGCTGCTCTGAGACCAATCGAGCTCTGGAGCGAGATCGGGCTTAGAAGACCCTAACCAGCAGAAACTGGTGATCAATCGAACTCGCCGCCATCCTCGTCTCTCCTCGGCCTGGCACCATGGTCGCGGTCGGACACGACTATTCCCTGGAAAATTAGCTCATGTTATGCACGTATTTATGCGAGGCGGCGCATTACTAAGCACTGAACCTTGCCTGAAACATGGATGGGCTTTTCCAAAGACCACTAGACATTAGGCGTCTGGGTGCCATTGAGGCTGTATTTAGCGATTGTCTGTCTATTCATCATGCTCTATCAAGTATTAGTGACAATATGTGACTCGTGTGAGAATTTCTTGTCGCTGGCTACACTAGCAGTGGTCGAAGCTATGATGTGATAGTTGCGCGACCTAGCTCACTTGGCTCAGAGTATGGAAGGAGTCCGCCTCAAGTGGCGGAGCAACCTTTTGTCATAGAGGCATGCAACTCCGGCCACATATGCACTGTAACATGAACAATTGATCACGGTATTGGTCGAACCTCTGGCTACTCCAGAGAGTGCACCAGATCGGCTGGAGTGGGAAAGAGGGCCCTCACTCGAGGGCCAAGCGAGTGGACTGAGAACATTTGTCACAATGCATACAGTATACACACACTATCGTGCATCATTGGCCAAAAGTTGCTGCCTCTCGCATCACTAGTTCATCATCTAAGGGCCCCTTCAGCTAATCATGTTTATGAATTTTGAAAGTATGCTTCTAGTTGTGTGAGGTAAAAACGTTTGCGCGTAGTGGTTGTACAACCGGTGGGCTATGGTGTGATGATTGTATTTTTTTTTCCATTCAGCTCGCATTCGTGCACCAGGGGGCCCAAAGCGTTTAAACATTTTGCTCTCTTGTGGATGCATTATTGATCCAAGAGGCACAAATAGGCTAACAATCAATAGTGCATCTATACTGTCATAAGTGTGCAAAG
>Ga0058701_10000173_pt1 | contig 54284 bp, 28 predicted proteins | sample AgamicOrMae_FD_97039 | JGI IMG/M metagenome (GOLD analysis project Ga0058701, IMG submission 97039) | Agave microbial communities from Guanajuato, Mexico - Or.Ma.e | ecosystem: Host-associated > Plants > Phyllosphere > Phylloplane/Leaf | place: Guanajuato, Mexico | collected 2012-06-04
GCGGCCGGCCGCAGACCAGCACCAGCAGCAAGCTCAGGAGCCAATCTACCAGCGCCTTTCCGAGCGGCTCAAGACCTGCAGTCTGGCCTCGTGCGCCCGCTCCAGAGCCCAGTACGCCACTCTGCACCACGCAGGTCGACTCAACACTGCCTCTAACCAGCTCAAGTCGCACACACTTCGCCTCAGCCACGCCCACCAGAATGGTTCCCTCTTTTTCCAGCAGCAGCAAGCTCAGCAACAGCAACAACAACAACAGTTGCAGCAGCAGCACCAGCAACAGTTGCAGCCCCACTACTCGAACACGGCGGCCGAGCAGCCGAGCCAGCTCGCCGCCGACTACTACCCTTCGCCGCCGCCCTCGGAGGAGACCTGCGACCAGCAGCTGGCCGGCCAACTGGCCTCCCAAATGGCCCAACAACAACAACAAATGCAACAACAAATCCAACAGCAACAACAACTGGAGCAGCACTGTGCAATGGGCGCCACTTTAAGCGCAAACTCGCGGCCCTTCGATTCGGACTCCTCGTGCTACGGCTACCACTTGCACTAGTCCCCACTGACCATCGTCCACCGCCAATCGTCCATGTCAAGCTAGAGGCCTGGCCAGAGGAGCCTAAGGAGCGTATACAGTCCTTAGTAATTGGGGCAGGTCGCGAGTGCGCATGCGCCGCCCAGGATGTAAACAAAAACAACTCACTAGCGCCACTCGAGACTCCGCCACTACTTGTACCTGGCCATTTGTGTGCTCGAGTGCGCCCAAAGTGCCTCGCCAGAAGGCTCGCCGAGTGCACTTTGGGCCCCCAAAAGCCCTTCGTGTCCAATAAAATACACACTCTGTTTAGGCGTCCTTCTCCGCTGCCAAGCTAGCGGCCTAAATGCGGCCCACTCAACTGCGGTGCCCCAATTCAATCGTGACCACCTCTTTCTCTCTCTCTCTGCACCTGTGCTCTGGCATGTGAGACAGCTGTGGCGGCGCAAGTGGACTCTGCTGGCTGGCGCAGAGCCAAACCTTGGCCACACTCGCGGCTCTTGCAGGACTACTTCTTCTAGTCACTCTCACTGGCCACAAATGGTCCTTCTGGCAGGCGCTTCTTTCTCTTCTCTTTTCTCTCTTTCATCTAGTCTCCAGGCGCGCCAAGCGACCAGAATCACCAACAACAGTCCGCAAGACTAGAGGCCGCAGTTGAGAACTCGCAAGAGACAACGCACAACTGGGCAGGCGCCTTTCCGGTTTCCACAGTTTCCAGAGTCAAGTTCTTCAAAGTTCAGTTTCTTAGACTGGCCAGCTGGTCTATTTGGAAAGGAGACTTGAAGGTTCGAGCACATCGAGCTGAGCTCGAGCTGCGCACAAGTTGAGTGTCTAATGTTGTCCAGTTCAAAGTGGTGGCCCAAAGTTTGTTGTTGGAGTGACAGTGGTGGGCCAACTGGAGAGATCATTGAGAGGAGCTTCTTTCTGGCCGCAATGTTGGCCAAAGTGGATTGGAAAACGGCCACCAGCGAGTATGAGTCGAGAAAGAGGAGAGAGATTTTGCTAAATAGAGTGAAATACTTTGCAGTGGCCGCCCTCATGCTGCTTGTGCCGCTTCTCTTCCAAGAGCCAAGAAACGAGGACGAACGACTGGCCGACTGGCCCTTTGTCTATAATGGCGCCTCGGCGGTCGAGGTGTCGAAAAAAGATCAATCACTGGCCACAAATGGAAAGAGAAACGTCTCAAAGGAGGCCAACTGGCAGAGACCAGGATGTTTCCAAGTGGGTGAGTATTCAAAGTGCCTAATTATGTGCATTTATGAACATAATTAGGCACTTTTAAAAAGGGGAAGAAGGCCGCTTTTGCAGCCCTAAGTGCAAGTGAAGTAGCAGTAAATAGTTGCAGAAAATACACGAGAACCAAGACGACTAATTTATACTGTTCATTTTCTGGAAAAATTGCACAAAAATTGGCGAAAAATGGTGAAAAATCGGTGCAAAAATGGTGAATATTTCCACAAAAAAAGGCCACACGCGCACCATCAGCATTCCGGGCTGCGTCAAGTTCAACTTGTCCACCAACGCCTGTCGAGGCTTCTGCATGTCGTTCTCAATTCCGGCCGCCGAAGACATTGGACCACAGGCGAGCAGTCCAGCCCCGAGCATGGACAATCTGGACGGACTGATCTCGCGCAACCAACTGGAGCGCAGCCGCTCAGTCTCGTCGCTGCTCTCCACCTGGTCGCTGGACTTGGACTCGGCCTCGCCAAAGTCTAACGGCGGAAGTGGCGCCGAGCTGGCCGCCGAGAGCCAGTCTCTAGCTCAGCGAGTGGGGCCCAACAAGAGGGCGCCCTTCATGGGTTCGCTGGGCTCCATTTTGATGTCGAAGCCGAGGCATTCGGTGCGGGCGGCCAGCCAAAAGCCGTTGGGCCAGCAGCAGGGCGAGCTGAGCTCGCTGACCATTGGGCAGAAGTCGCCGCTCGACGGGGCCATTGGAGACACGGGCGACAAGCGCGACGTGATCAGTGTGGGCCAGTGCTGCAGCATGGTGGAAACGGAGGACGTAAGTGTCTCAGTGGCTGATTGGAGAGCTTTAGAGTTGCGAGTTGTCAACTACAGTTTGCGGACTGCAGACTGTAGTTGACATTTAGTGGAAAAAATGTGGATTCCAGTTCAGGCAATCCGCAATTTGCAAGCGAGGAGCAGAGGCCAAGTTTAAGTCGATTTTTCAGTTGATTTTCCACTAACTACAAGCTCTAAAAATCAAATAATTGCTCAATTTCCGATCTCGAAAACTCACAGGTGATCGTGAATCTTCGCTGCGGACTCAACGAGACCAGGAGGCTGATCTTCAAATCGGCCAAGACCTGCGAGTGCTTCTTCTGCAAGCACGTCTGATGTTGTCCGTCTTGTTTACGTAATGTTGTTTTCAATGGAAAGGTTGCACAATCCAAGCTAAACACTCGCCTGACTGAGCTTAGCTGGCTCGTCGGATTAGACATTCAACGCGGCTCCTCCGGTCCAAAAGGGGGCCAGAGTTCGGGAAAAACATCCAGCCGAAAGGAAAAGGCAGGGCGAGAGTCAGTCTGAAAGGGATAATTTGGCTGCACGAAGCTCTCAGGCAGAGACAGACACTGAGACTGGGGAGACTGAGGGGAGACAAGAACAAAGATGAAAGCTAAAGAGGAAAGCGGAATAAAAAATAAAAAAGGGGTGGGAATTCATTAGTGGAAGTAGTTAGTTGTTTGAGCTCGATGTTGTTTGTGGCCATTTTTCCATATGGCAATCTTGCAAACACCAAACAGCGAATCACTTTTCACACTTTCGGGCCCATTTGGGCGCCCTTTTGCTCCTCCTCCTCCTAGTCTAGCGCGACGCCCGCAAGTCCAGAGGTGCTGCGAGCGGCGAGCCCACGCTAATTGGACCAAATGAGGGCCAAGCTCCATTGGGCCGCTCGTTGGGGCTGCAAAAAGTGCTCCATCCGGCTGGCTAGCTAGCCACAGCTAGCTGCTGGCACGCGACACACATTAGGGCTGACAGGCGAGCTGGAAGTGGCGAGCCGCTGGAACAAGTTGTTCAACCTTTGGGCCATCTCTTCTCAGCCTCTACATGGCCTCGTGGGCGCCGATTCAGACGACATGGAACGCGAGCTGACGCGCCAAAAGAGCACCGGAAAGAGCCCACCATGAGCCCTTTCCGCCCGCATCTCGCCCCTCGCAGCAGACACCTGTGCTCTTTTTGCAGCCTCCCATTGCGCCTGCCATTGGCGCAGACTGCGTCAGGCGCCAAATGGGCTCCAAAGGGAACCGCACGCTCGCTTGGTGTGGATCCAAAGTGTGGCGCTCGCGGGCGCCCACTTCGGATTCACGGCCGCCACAATTAATTGAATCGGACGCCGCAAACTGGCGCCCACAACTACACCAAGCGGCCAATGTCCAGCAACTGCGAGCGACACAGTCTCTGCACTTCGAAGCGAGACACTGGCCGACTCGCCCCAGTCACTCCCAGTCGCCCCACTGGCCCGCCCACTGCTCCCCCTTGGACGTCAGACTGGCTCTGACGCGCTGCCCACGCCAAACATGTGGCCACACCTGCGCCACAACCGACCACTTCCGGCCCACTTTGCGCGCCGCCCGATCGATTTTTGGCCCCCATTGAAGGCCGGAAATAAAAGGCGCGCCCGGGCGACTCTAATCTTGGGCCAGCTGTGGTTGCGTGTGGATCTAGCTGCGTGTGGATCTAGCTGCGTGTGGATCTAGCTAGCTGAGTGAAGGACAGAGTGGCGCCAATCTGGCCACACCTTATCTGATCTCGCTCGTCCAGCTCAATTGGCGCCTCGCTGGCCACTCAGCGGCTCCTCCTCGCTCGCTGAACCTTTTGCAGTTCCACTTTCCACTTGGCCAAGCTGGACTGCCACCCGCAAAAGAGACTGCCCTGCTTTTGCCTCCTCTACTTCCTTTACTTCTTTCGCCCACCCACACCGACACTAAGCCCCTTTGGACTTGCGGCGGCGACGGAGGCAAACAAATCAACTGGCGCCCAACCAATTGCCAGACAGAGGCCTTAATTGGGGCCAATTTAATCAGGGCCCAAAGTGGAGCCCAATGAGCTTATGTTAAGTGGCCCCGTTTGGCGTCAACTGGGCGCTCGATTGTTTGATTAGATGCTGCGTGTGGCGTTCAAAATGGAGGCAAAACAGAGGCAAAACGGAGACAAAACAAAGGCGTGCCTTGCAGACAATGACAGATTGCCCGAGGGGAAAGTTTGGGGCCTCGAAATTGCGGCACAGATCTGGCGGGATGGAAAAAGCATCCAACAGTTTGCAACTTTGCCCAAATGGCCAAAGTTGCAATGAAGAGCGCCCTTTTCGCTCCATTTTCTAGCGCCACAAAAAAAGGGTAAACAATCGATGCCAAATGGAGGACGAAAACAGAATGATTATCATTTGCAAACTCGCCCAAATGATCAGCCGAATGATCGGCCAAATGATTGGCCAAATCTAAAGTGCATACGATTATTCCAGCGCCGTCGAGGCTCGCCCACCAACAAGCGATCCTCTCAGATTGTTAGGCAATTCTACAATTGTTGAGATTTCTTTCCTTTATTTCAGAATGAGAATAGTATAATCGAATGAGGTTTCCTTGTAACTGGGTGCTGAGTACAGAGTGGCCATCGTGCAACTGTGTATTATCTGACTTTGTCTGAGTCTAGAACCGCCGGGCCCATCAAGATGCTCTCGAACCTTAGCTGTTGCTGTCAACTTGCTTGCTCATCTCGAGCATATACAGTCTCTGGGAGCTGATTTTGCTCGCCTTTATTTGCTTTACATTGCTCTGGATTGGTGCCTCTTGCCAGAAATCAACCACTCGACGATCGTTTCAATTCACTCACTACTGGAAACGCCCGAGACAGTCTGTCTGTCTGGCGAAGTAGATAAACGAGGTGCATAAACTGTGCCGGCTCAATAATCTGCTTCCTCTCTGATGCCGCCCTCTTCGAGTCGATCGTCGGCTGTCGCTCCATTGCAACTCCATTGGACCTATGCTGCGACAAAGAGCGCCCGCAAGTCACCATCTGAGCCTTTGGATGATAAATTTTGGTCTCCTTTCGGGCTGCTCGAGCCAATTGACGTCAGTTGGCCACTTGGTTCAGCCATGTTTTCACAAACAAACCGGCCCCAAATGGGCCGCTCTCTTTCGATGAAGCTGGGCTCAAGTTCGAGAGCTAGTGTTCCGCAGATTGTCCACCGGGGAGGCCGAGTTGTCGGCTGGGCGAGCTGTCGACAACTGCAATCAACTCGCGCCCCGTCCAGAGGGCCACACCTAATCCATCGGGCAGACACTGAGCACAGAAGTCCAATAAGGAGCCCAGCAAGTCAGCAGATTAGCTGGCTGGTACTGTGTCCTGCAAACAAGATTGCTTCCCCTCCGAGTGGGCAGGTTCGTGCGCTGCAAACATAGTTGAAATAAAAAAACCCATTTCGGCCCTTTCCGCTCGGCCACTGGTCGAGCTGGTTTGTGGAGCCGCGAGGGGGCGGGTGCAATATTTCCTCCAATCGCCCATTTTAGACCGTCCAGTTCGCGTTGTCCAAATCCGGCCCAAATCCTGGCCCAGCGCTCTCGGCAGCCTAGGACAGTCTCTGGAGGGGCCAAAAGGTCGTCCTGTGGGCCCAAAGTGAACACGACAGACCCAAAGAGGCCGGCTCGTGTGTGTGGTCCGCCGTTGGGGTGCCTATAACTAGGAGTGGCCTCGTTGGTGGTCTCTCCATCGTTTCGTCACCGAGCTACTGAGTCACTGAGTTGGTCAGTCGCCCTTGAGGGCGACCGCGAGCGCCGCCTCGCTCAGTGTCTGCAGGTAGGGCCTGGTCATGGTGCCCAGACAGGTGGTGTCGAGCGAGGTGCACTTCCTGCAGACGCAGTCGCGGGCGTCCACATAGTGGTACTCGCGGAGACTGTGGTGCACATCGGGCGAGGTGCACTCGAGCAGGATGGCCTTGCGTCTGATTCGGCCCCCATGGCGGCACACTCTGTGAATGGACTTCTTGTGGGGAAAGAGCCAGTCGGCGATCTCGCCAGAGTCGCAGCCCCCATAGCAGATGGAGGCCGTGATGTCGCCCCAGCACTTGTGGCCGCTGGCCTCGTCGCTCTTGGTGGCCCTGAAGGTGAAGTTGCGCATGTTGCACTCCATGGGCGAGTCCCTGAAATCGGCCCCCTGGTTGCCGGCCGCCCTATCCTTAGGCTCGGCCTGCGCCGAGTCCGCCAAGTCCGCCGAGTCGCCCCCTCGAGCCCGATTGGGCGCCCGGAAGTGCTGGCGCTGGGCCTCCGGCTGCTCCACAGCCGAGAGTGCAGTCAAGCCAGAGACACTCTCTGGCTCGTCCGTGGGCGCCGACGCCGCCGACAAGCCGAGGCCGCCCGGAACTGACTCGAGGCCTGTGACCACTGTGTGCATGATTGTGGTGGCCGTGGGATCGTCTGGCCCCCCGGAAGGTCTGGGTATCGAGGGGTTGAGCACGGGCAGCAGCTCGGCCAGCTTGCTGCTCACCGTCTCGTCGCTCCTGTGCAGCCGGACCGAGTTGACGCCCACCGCCGGCCAGCCGGCCACCTGTTTGCCCGCCGGAAGGGGCTCCTGCGGCGGCTGGCCCGCTGCTGCTGCAATGGGCTCGCCTCTGGCCGGGGACCAGCCGCTCAGGAAGGGGATCAGCCGCGCCAGCCGGTCCAGCGGTCCACCTCCGTCCAGACCGAGCTCGTGGGCGCCCAGCACGGGCCCCGCCGGCCGCCCCTGGGCCTGAGCTTGCCTCTGGTGCTCCAGCGGCCGCTGCTGTCCACCCACTTCCGGCTCGTGCAGCGCCCGCAGGCGTCTGTGTCTGTGGGCGTTGCGCAGGAAGCGCTCCGCTTCTTGCACGCTCACGCGGTAGGTCTTGGAGCGGCGGGCCGCCTGGTGCAGCTGCGCCCGCTGGGCCCAGCTGGGCCCCAGCTCGGCAGGCTGCAGGGCCGCCTGGGCGCTCTCCCGGCGCCAGGCGCGCCTCTCCGACCGCTGCCGCTCGGCCGCAGGCGCCCCGCCGGAAGGGCGCCCGCCCCCGCCTCTGTCCAGCTCGCGGCCGTCCTGCTCGCTCGCGCCGGCCGGCAACCACGGGGAGTCCCCGTCGCCGGCCGAGTCAGCGGCCCCCGACGGCCACTCGGCCTCCTGCCCATCGTCAAGTTCACTCAGAGTGGCCAGCGCCAGGAGGTCGTCGGGCGCCTGTTGGTGGCGCTTCTGCTTCCTCCAGCCGGAAGCGGGCCCCTTGTGAACGCGATCGTTTGCCAATAATTCAATTAACTGCTCCACCGCCCCGCCCGGCCCCTCAGCCTCCGTCTTGGGCCTAGTCCTAGTCCTCGTCTCCTCCTGCTCCTCCTCTTTGCTCTGCTCTGGCTCCCCCAGTTGAGGAGCGCCCGTCAACTGGCCGCCCTGATGAACATCTGCAAGCTCCACGAGGGGCCCGTACAGCTCCCATCTGGAGGGGGCCTGCAGATTGTTAACATCAGTCTGGCGGCCTCTCTCTCGCCCTTTCCCATTTAGATTTCCATATCCATTTCCATTTGGGGCGCCATTGCTCACACGCCCACCAGGCGGCCTTGCTGCACTGGCGGCCGGCGAGCTGGCGTTCATTTGTCCAGAGCTCAGGGCCTTCAAGTAGGCAGCCTGGGCGCTGCTTTGTTGATCAATGCTCTTGTCCAAGTCCAACTGGAATGGCAAACAGATCACCCGCGACCTTCCGCTGGCCAGCGCGAACACCAGACACTCGCTGTACTTGATTTGCTCCTCTTAAGGTCAAGGACGGGGAGAAGAAGTGCGGCGAAAGAGTTCAGTTAGTCGAATGGTGGCCAGTTGTTGCGTTTATTACAGTTGTTCCCCGACGATAGACGAAAGCTGGATTTCATTACATCAGACTAGCTCTAATTTATCGGCACACTGCAATGATTTCATTCATCTAATGCATAATCGACCAACAATAATTCACCCTAATAATTGGCCACAACTTACCCCAAGTGCACTGCTTGGGATGGTGCTGGCACAGTGTCTTGATGGACACAATGAGAGGCTTGTCCAACGCTTGGAACTCTGCTGTGTCTGGGCCTCCTTCGTTAGTTCCAATTGTTGAGACAGTCTTCTGCTCGCCAAACAGGCCGCTCAGATCAAACACGTCGCTCTGAGTTGGTGTCTTCTCTCCATCAGACGCCAACTCAATCAGATCTGTCTTGTTCTTATTATCCTCACTGTTATCATAGTCTTGAACCTGCTTGCTGCTTGCAAGTCGATTTTCCTTCAACAGGATTAACGAGTCTAAGTTCTGGAGCTGCTTCCACGCTGGCTCCTCCACTGCTGTCTGAAATGGCTGGTCCTGCTGGCCCAGAGTGCTCGAGCCGGCCACTGTTTGCAGGCATTCCAGCAGCACGGCCACAATGGTCAAGGTGGACAGCACGCCTCGAAGGAGCTGCCTCACTTGAGAGCGCTGTCGATGGCGCAAATCGGCCGCCGAGAGCCAATCAGCTCGCAAGGGCCAGCCCATTTTCAGCCCGAAGACTGTCCTCGGCGAGCTGGCCAACCTCTTGCTCGGCCTCAAAGCGGGCCGCTTAATGCAAAACTTCTCCCCTGACCGCATCATCCTAAGCTTCCTCTTCTCTTGTGATTCTGCTCTCGCATTCACCATCAGTCCCTCATGCTAGACACTCTCTCCTCTGGCCACTTTTCCACTGGCGCTATTTAGCCCCCTCGCTATTTAGCTATTGTTTCACCGTTTAGCTCAGCTCGCGAGTTTAAACTGGATTAACTTGGAGCATGGCAAACTTCAGCCAAATTCAACAATCCTGAACAGACTTTCACTGGTTGTCTCTCAATTTCAGAGATGCCTCCTCTCTCGCCCTCTTTTGGGGCCCTCATTTGCACTCACCTGAGCGCAAGGGAGCAACTGAACCGGCGCGACCGCAAACAAACATTTGCCGGCGCGAGACTATCTGCTCCCTCAACTCTTTCCTAGTCTTTCCACTGAAAAGCGTGGGCGGCTCCACAGTCTCAAAGCTCACAGGCTGGCCACTCGGCAGAAGAGAATCACGACTCTCAGCGAGATTGGGCCCCTTTTTCTCTGAGTTTCCTCGTCCTAATCTCTTTTGGCACGCGAGTTTGGCCCAAAAAAATGGCTCACCCAAAATGGCCAATGATCCAAATGATCCGTCGGAGGAGTGTCTTCAAATTTGCACCCCTCGCTCGAAAATTCCTCAGGTCTCTCGCCTCTTCAAGTCTCTAGCCGCCTAGCTCGTAAACAATCTGCTCCACTTCCTCTTCCTCCCCAACAGATTGCTTTCTCCCCCTCTCTGTTTACGCAACTGTGTGCCGCTGTCCCACTGGTGTTCGCCAAGCTCGCCAAGTCTCAAAAAGTTCCCACTTCATTTGCATGACATCGGCGCCAAGCTGCAGTGGCTGGAGGGGAAAAGTTTGCACTTTTTGCGGTCTTAGATGCTCGCCAAAAGGGTGCCCCATTTCAGTGGCCGTGCTCGAGATAATCTAGACCATTGGTGCGCTAAGTAATCGGCGCAGTCTCCGTCCATTCAGCTCTTGCCTCAGGCTCGCCAAAACTAGCTAGAGACGAGGATCGGCGCCCCGAAAGACAACTGGCAAGCCACTCTGCCGTTTTGGGGTTAAAGTTTGCTCAACAAAATATCAGCAGCGAGCGCTGAGGGCACACTGACTTATATCCGATGGCTTTGAGGCGCCCACATTTGGGGAAAAAACAGACACGGACTGGGAAAAACCTGTTCATTGGCCCACAGGAGGCCACTGATTCAAACTGGGACGCCTTTAGGCTTTCATCCAAAGCTCTGTTTGTTCAATCTGCAGAGAATCTCTGTCTCAGTTTGCACCCAAATGTCTTCCTCAAAAAACGACCGCAAGATTAACTCCAAACAGAGCTCGAATCTTGCATTGGAGATTCTAACTTGCAACCGAGAGATTCGAAGATTTACGGTTGGGCCAAATTAATTTCCTCTCAAACGATTGACTCTCGAGAGGCAATCTATCTTGACTTTACCTTTGAGCAACTAATCTCACGATCCGCCAACTGGGCTCTAGCCGTAAGGTCTCATCGAATCGAGACTGTCAAGTCTGAGTAATCTCACTCTCTGTTTAGGTGACACGCATTTTTTGGGACTATTTGGGGAGACCACTCTTAGGAGATAGCCGGATTCAAACTGTCAACAAGAGTTGGGCGGTTTCGATATCGAAATCGGCCAAAAAAAGTATAAATTGTGCGGTTTTCGAAAGTCTAAACCGCTTGAATTGAACCTTGATTTTATTGTCCCCGATGGAAGGACAACTCTGGTTGTTTATTTCTTCTTCGGCTCTAGTATCACTAGCTTGGTTGCTGGCTGGAAGTGGACGCAACTGGCTCCGCTTGTGTAGACGGCAAGCCACGACATGTGTTGAGACAATTAACAATTGATTTAGCGTGCGTCTTTAAATGCTTTATCTCCAATTCGGCGATATCTGTAAATGCTTCCCTGAAAGAGGCAACACGCCGCTTCTTGTAATCTATGAGCTCCTGCTTAGCCAAACTAGATATGGACAAAAAGTTCTCCTTAGCTTGTTTTTGTATAACATCCGCGTATTGCATCGCGGTCCTACCCTTGAGTCTTGCCTTTTCCAGATTTTTCGTTGCATTCTCATACTCGGACATAAATCTCAACCTTCGCATTAACAAATCTTGCGCCGCTACAGTGTCACGTTTATAATACAAAAATGTGTCCGTTAGCTTTAGGTCCTCATCAGAGGCTAATCGAGTCTCTATCTTTCTCGCCTTTTCTAGATAATCTGATACATTTAGGAGGATTTTCTTCAATCCTTCGCTAGTTTGATCGATTGCACAATTGCTTGCTGAGAAATTTTTGATATTTGCACCATCATTCGACAAACTATCACCTTGTTTTCTATCATTTGGATTGTAAAAGCTTGTATCGTTGGAGTTGAGCTCCTGATCGAGACCACGACGGTCGTCGTTCAACAACTCTAGCCGTCCTTGACTTCTGGATGAGATTTCGGTGTTGCTCTTGAAGTTTTCCCCTGCTGAGAAATCGTTTCGCTCGTCTAATGTACGATCTGAGCGAATATTAGAACTTGAAGGTAATGTTAGTGATGGCAAGGGGCAGGCTACGGAATGTGACGTGTCAACAGTTTGCGAGGTAATTGGTATTACTTCGATGCTGGCAAGTTTGATTAACTGTTGTGCTATATGCAAGTAACTATCTGCCACACTCTTATGACTCTGTGTCATCCGATCGGCACAAATGGCTGTCTCCCTAATACTATTGTGATATAAAGCTAAGAATAATCGCTCCTTTTCAAAATATTGCTCGTCAATCCTGTTATCAAGTGTATCGCCAGTAGTTCCAGTATCCCCATCAGAAACAGATGCGGATGAGATATCATTGGTGCTACTCCTCCCAGCTGCTTGATTATCCGTATTGCGATTATCTTTTATCTCACTTTTTTTACCTAAGATCCCGTTGTCATCATTGTTGGTGCGAGAAATGTTTTCAGCTTGATTATAAGAGGGCCCATTGTTATAAAGGTCGCTATTGTTTTGAGCAAAAGTTCCACTCACGCTACCTGCTATATTGCTCAAACTATTACTGCTGGCAACTTGTGATGATGTAATCACAAAGTCCGTAAGAGATTTGCCGATATTCTGAATGGATCCGGCTATCTTTTCCCGTTTGGTTTTACCCCGAACAGCTAGCTCGTTTTCGTACTCAAGGAATATTTTGAAATTGTTATCCTCCCTAAACTTTTCATGTGCCGCTAGACGTTGCAAGAAAATCTCATGCATTGCCACTGTCTTCTTGAATATAGCCAAATATTCTGCCTCGAGCTCTTGTTTCATTTTAGCAAACTCCTCTTTGGTAACATTGGCTTCACAATCACCAAGGCGTTGTAGTTTCTCTCTGGAGGAGTCAAAATTTGGCTTTGGTGGGGGAGGTGGAATGATGTAACCAGCGTATTGGTCATTTTCACACAAACAATCATGTAACCAGATGAATTCCTCGTGTTGTCTAACAACTGACAGAACTGGCTTAGAGAATTGAGGCAGTTTTGTTCGGGTTTGGACGGTGAATCTAACTCTGTCTCGTTCACTTAGTGCATCACTAATATTAACAATCAAGGCCATTTTGTATAATACTAATACAAGTGGAGCTAAATCTAATATGATAAGTGTGAGCCGAATGTGTGAGTTAGATTATCGACGCAAGTAGGTGACAAATACGAAAAGAGATAAGGACCAGATGCTCGGGCAAGGAAGGAGACCATGAAGCGCCACCACATTTTGCCAATGTGACACCATTCGGCAGTGTTTTTTCTGCATATCTTCTAGGCAAAAAGCGCCAACAGCGCCTCCAAGCGGCGCCATTAGTCAACTAATTTCGTCTAGTTGGTGGCGGCGCAGTTCGATCACGCCCATTGTAGCTCAGTTGAAGCTGGAGGAGTGTCTATTTTAGCGAGGCAATTACGTAGAGAATTTCGGCAGTGTCACTTGGCCTGGACAGTGTGTCAAAGTGCGACGAAAGAGAATGCAAACACAGCCCCAGATTGAACGTTGGATGCCTATAGAATCCGCCATGGCACTGCGCATTGTTCATTCGCTCCTCAGTGGCGTGCACCTGATTCGAGAGTGGCTCGTTCGGCTGAGCCGCTCCCGAACGTTCGGGCCCTTCTCAGTGTCCGTGTGTGCCCGTCGCGCTTGAGCGACCAATGAGAGCGGTCGGGCTCGACGTCACGCCCACCTGGCGCACCTGTCCGCTAGCAAGAGTGATGCGGGAAGACGGGGGAAGATTTGGGGTAATTTAATGAGCCACAGACTGTTGTTGAACGTTTGTTGGGCAAAAATTTGGGCGAATACAGTGAGGTTACGGAGAAACAATAATTGTTTGGGCCGCCGACGGTCGAGACTGGGCATCACTCCATTTCATCTCCAACCCAAGAGACTGTAGAAAGACCAAAAGGTTTGCATGATGATAAAGGTGAAACATTGTCCACAAGGATGCATGATCCCCCGAAATTGAGTTCATTTAAACCAATACAAACTCAGGGAGCACAATTTCACTCCCGCTCGGACGGGAAGGCTCACTAGGGTCGGAGAGAGAGAGAGATGCAAGTAGCAGAAGAGAGAGTGTTTGCCGGCTTGGAGCAATTTTTCAGACGCCTAACCTTTCCTTTGAGAGCACCTAGTCTCGAGCGTAACGGGAGTTTCAGATCCGGAGTCTGACTCTCCGCTGGAAGCCAGAAGGCGACCGAGAGGCCGCTTCAGTGGAGTCAGACGCCTGGCCGCCAGAGACTGTGTGCGGCGTCTGGCAAGCCAAGTTAAAGCCACCTGGGAGATATCTTTCCGCCGTTCAGGATGGCAGTGGCAGTTAGATTCGGAAGGGGAAGAAAGAGGAAGAGAGAGAGAGAAGGAGAGAGAAATGATCACCTGTTGCACGCGTTTCAGTTGGCATGGAATCCAATCGGGGCGAACGGATGTCAGCCTTGAATTTGTCTAGAAGTCAGTGAAAAAAAAGTGGAAATTTAGGAAGTGGGAGATAATTCTTGGCGGCTTGCTGTTGTTGCTCGAGAATGAAGGCAAGATCACGAGCCGCTGGAGGGGGAGAGGAGTCGCTGAGAGGGCAGAGAGACAGAGAGACAGAGAGACACATTGGCAGTGGCAGAGGGCGACTGGCTGTTTGGTGTTTCTCATTTCACTCTCTTTCATAACCTGGTTATTGGGCCGTCTGGCAAGTGCAAAACGGATAGACTCGGCCGTAAATGATCATCTCTGCGCACGGACAGAGATAGAGGAAGAGGGCGAGAGGAGAAAAAATTGGTCTCCTTGAGCAGGGCCAAGGCGGTGCGCATTCTGGACTGCAAGTTGTCTTGCTGGTCTTTGGTTTGACTCGCCAAGCTAGTTAGTTAGACACTTGGCTGCGCGGACAAACACAAAACACGCGCGCCTAACCAATCGGCGTAGGCAGATTAGTTGTTTTCCGAGAGGTCTGGGAAGCGAGAAGAAGAAGAAGAAGAAGAAGAAGAAGAATAACAAGAAGCGAGCTTGTTGAAATAGAGCTTCCCAGACACTTTCGCAAGAGGGGCACTCACTTTTCGCTCCTCGTTTCTCTCCTCCAGTTGAAAAGTGCACACGGATGCTGGTCGACAGTCTGTAGTTTTGGCCAAATGGGAGAAAAGGGTTGTGGAGAGAAAAAGATTGGTGCGAAAGGGAGAACAACTGGCCCATTCAGTGTGCCGATGCGAGACTGTTTCCCATTGTTTGCTTGATTATTTTCTCTCCAGAGAGATGGTGTTTGCGCTGTTTGATAAGTCAAGCGGCTTTCATTGAGCCAGAATGTCATACAATCCCGCCTTTGTGGATGATTGCACATCCGTGGCCTCAGATTCCCACTTTGACACTGGGGCCAACGAGCCAAAGGGTGTCAAGTTAACAAGCTACAGACCTCTCGGTGTGCATGACTCATCGGCGGGGGGGCCGCGAAGAGAGAGAAATGGGTTGAATGTGCCCAATGGAAAGACGAGCCAGAGTTCCATAGTTTGTCCTCGTCTATTGGACGCAAGTCTGAATCAAGATGTTCACCGAGATCAAGCCTCAAGCGACACCCAAAGATGGCCCATCGGCCACGGAAGAGGCCCTCTCGAAAGTGGGGGGGACATTTTTGCGGCCGTCGAGTGTCGAAACTTGCGATACTCTGTCGGCCGAGGCCGAAACCAGAAGACTATCTTGGAAAGTATCAATCTCACGGTTCCAGAAGGCTCCATTTACGGGCTTTTGGGGCCGAGTGGTTGCGGGAAGACCACCATGCTCAGGTGCCTGGTTGGCCGCATAAAGCCCAACTCGGGCTACGTGAAGGCTTTCGGCTACGAGCCAAATGAGCGGGGCAGCAGAATTCCCGGCTCGGCAATTGGATACATGCCTCAGGTGAGTAGTGCAGTTAGATAGTGTGTAGTTGAAAGTATTGAATACCGATTTGTGTCGCCAAGTGTTCGAATGAGGTGCAATCTGCCCGAAAACCAGCAAAACTCATCCCAAATTTCCTCAATCTTCTTGCAAATTCTGTCCTTGAAACAATCCTGAATGATGATGAATCCTAAATGATATCAATTTGCAGGAGATTGCAGTGCAAAAGTATTTCACCATCCAAGAAACGCTAACTTATTACGCCAAGATACACCAAATGAGTGAGGAACTCATTCGGTCACGCATCAAGTTCCTCTTGAGCTTCCTCGATCTGCCTGACAAAGATCGAATCATTGAAACGCTCAGGTGAGTAGATGTACGAGACGAAGTCTGTTTGCATTTCAGTCTAACTCAGTTGTTTAGATTGAGCTCAAAAAGACTTGAACTCGATCGACTGAATCGATCAAAAAAATCTAACGTGAATCTCCATCGTCTTCACCACAAAATTTAGTGGCGGCCAAAAACGGCGCGTCTCACTGGCGGCCGCCTTGGTCCACTCTCCTCCCCTTCTGATTCTCGACGAGCCAACTGTTGGAGTGGACCCGCTTCTACGCCAATCCATTTGGAAACATTTGGTATTTTTGGCCAACACTGAAAAGATCACTGTGATAATCACAACTCACTACATCGAGGAGGCGCGACAAGCAACTGTGATTGGACTCATGAGGAATGGTAGATTATTGGCCGAGGATTCGCCGGATGATTTGCTGGCCAAACACGGCGGCTTAGGTGTGAATTTGGAGGACGTGTTCCTGAAATTGTGCCTCAACGATAGTTACAAAGATCATCGGGCCATAAAATTGGTAGAACTAGAGAACAAGGCTATCTTTAGCTTGCAAAATGGACTTTCTACTAATTCCAGCCCGTGCTATGCCAACGGGATAGCATCCATTGGGAGGACTGCACAGGGCAACATAGGGAACGGTAACAAGGACAAGGGACTAGGTTCGTGTGTCATGAGAAACAGGAGTGATGTTGCGATCAAGAACTCGTCAATGATTGGTGAGGAGGATTTTGGTGGTGGAGAGTCCTTCGAAGATTGCGGCCAGAGTTTCGTCACAAATAGGCACCGAGTGAAATCCATGTTCCCGGGGACGAAATACAAACCCAAGAAGTTCTCCATCAGGGCTTGGTTGATCACTTTGATGGCAATCATTTGGAAAAACTATATCCGTTTGAAGAGGAATCCTCCGCTGGTCCTGTTTGAGTTCATTTTGCCCTCCGTTCAATTGATCCTATTCTGCCTCTCGATTGGCGGCGACCCATTCGATATTCCTCTGGCAGTGGTGAACGAGGAAACCATTCCATTTGCCTCGAGATACTTTCTCGAGTCAATTGATAAGAACACAATCAGACAAATTTCCTACCCCAATCTCAGCTCGGCCATCGAATCGGTCCGAAGGGGCAAAACTTGGGCAGCCATACACATTCCAGATAGGTACACGCAAAGTCTGCAGGATCGCCTATTGAATCCGGGCGATATATCGCCGGAAACTCTGGCCAATGCAACAATAAATATTTATCCAGATCTCACGAACCTACACTTAGCTTTGGCAATGGAGAGCACATTTAGGAAGGCATTTATAAAATTTTCCAAAAGTACACTGAACATGTTTGGCTACAATCCAGAAAGTGCCGAGCTACCAATAAGAGTAGAGCAACCTATTTATGGTACACTGAAACAGGATGGATTCTTGGACTTTATGGCGCCAGGAGTGGTGATTGGAATGACCTATGTTATGGCCGCTGGTCTGACAGCGTTGGTGTTTATATTGGAGAAACGAGATGGCGCCTTAGAGAGATCGCTGGTGTCCGGGGTGAGCACGAGTCAGATTTTATTGGCCCACGCAAGTGTTCAGGTGGTGGTGATGAGTGTGCAAATATCACTCGTTTTAGTATTCAAATTTCTAGTATTTAAAATCCAATCCAATGGGCCGTTTATTTTGGTCATACTGTTAATTCTGCTGCAAGGTTGCACCGGCATGTCCTTTGGTCTGCTCATATCGGCCTTGTGCGAGGAGGAGAACACTGCAGTGATGATGCTGGTGGGCACCTTCTACACTAACCTAATGCTTGCCGGAATTATCTGGCCTCTGGCTGCTATGCCCCGTTGGCTCCGCTGGTTTAGCTACATTCAGCCCCAAACTTTGGCCACCGAGACCCTGAGGAATGTGCTCTCCCGTGGCTGGGGAATAGGCGACTCAGGCGTCTACTTGGGCTTCCTGATGACCATCGGCTGGCTCATGGTATTCCTATGCTCTGCCGGCCTCTTCATGCGCTACTCCAAATGAACCAGAGGTCAATTGGGCCAATTAGGCCCAATTAGGACAATCACCGACAGACCAGGGCCAATCGACAGGTGGAGGCAATGGGTAGAGAAGGAAAGAGGGACAAGAACACTCTTACTTGCGGTTTCAGACGAACCATGTCCAATGATGCGGTCTTGCAACAGTTGGCGGCTGCTGTTGCGTCACTGATTGAGTGAGCAGTGGATTTGGCTGTGCCAAAGTGCAACAGGCAGTCAAGGCGGCAAGGCCAACGACGCCTCAGCGTAGGCCAAATGGTTAACAAGCGAGACGGGCAAAGGCAGGCAGGGCACTGGGGAGTGAGTCTGGCAAATCCTGTTAGCCAATCTCATGCGCACCATAATGACTAGAGACCAAAAAATAAACAACATCATAAGTCCAAATTAGCGGGCGAGTTGGACAAATAGAGAGCGGCAGATAAGGATAAGGTTTGCTAGCTGGGCAAACAAGCGGCACAAAGCGGCGCCAAATATCGCCAATGTGACACCATTCGGCGGCACTTTTCTCTGCCTTCCTCGCGGGCTAACAAGTTGTGAGAGTGCGCCGGCAGCGCCCCCAAACGAGCTGTTGGGCGAACTAGATTCGGCAACTGGCCAGTGGCACAAGTCGGCTGGCGACTGGCGGGCATCCAGTGGGCGCCAGCCGTGCTTTCGGAGGGGCGGCCATTTTGTCGAACCCATGGAGCTTGGGCCCACTGTGGTTGGCCGGCCGGCTGGCTGGCTGGATGCGGGACTGGAATGAGCGGAGCGAGCAGAGCATCCAGTATGTGAGCGTAAGACAGTCTTGCAAGGCAGGCTTGCTCAGGCGAGCCGCCAGCTTCTTCATGCTGGCGGCTGGTATGCGTGCTAGTGGTGCTGCTCGTTGGGGCTGGTTTGTTGTCACTGTGTGTTGCGCGAACGAGAGCCCAAGTCTGGCGGACGTCTGTGTGCGAGCTGTGTGCGAGCGAGCCAAGTCGACGATCCGCCTGGAACGACGAGAATGTGCCGCCCTTTTCGCACAGCGCCAGCCCACTGGCCGACAACCAGCGGGTGCAGCCGCACGACGACTGGCCCGCCGGGAGCTGCAGTTCGGCGGCCATCTCGGCTGCGCCAGGCCTGAACGAGCGGAGGTCTGTCTCTTCAAGTGGAGCGAACCCAGAGGGCAAAAGTGGGTGTAGCACGAGTCGGCTGTTCTTCCCGCTCGGTCGGTCCTACTGGTTTCCCTGTGGGGCTCGCCTGCTGGTACCCCGGCGAACGTCAGTCCCGAGTCGGGCGAGCTGAGCTGGCAACGGTTCCAGCGGGTGACTCAGCCAGGCTGGACGGGCCAGCTCAGGCCAGTACGAAGGACTGAGTGAAAGAGCGAACACGCACGAGCGAACGAAGCGACGAACGAGCGGCGAGAACGAACGTAGGATGGGTGCTCTGGTCCTGCTGGCTGTGCGACAGATTGCGGCCCCTGCCAGGAGCTGAGCCGTGAGAGAGAGTCTCCTGTCGTCTCTGTCTGCCAGTTCCGAGAATGGCCAGCCCCAGCTGGCTGTGAGCTGCAGCTGATCAGGCGAGCTGGGACTCAAGTCTGCGCGAGTGGCAAAGCCAGTGGCAGAGGCAGGCAATGAAATGCGTTTTCTGCCTGCCTCTCTCGTTCGCTCTCTGTCTCTCTCGTTCGCTCTCTGTCTGTCTCTCTGCCACTGGTAGTGGCTAGTAAAATTCTGTGCAGCTGCTGCGCAAGAAGTGGGCATGACAGCCCCCACTAGTCCACAAGGAAGCTCGAGTCCTGCACAGGCTCATTAAGTGCCGGCTCGCAGGCCCATTGGGCTGCGAACGAACTGGCGCCACTCTTGGTGTGTGCGCGCGCGCTGCCAGTCCGGCTCACAGAATCTCCATCTGACGCTGGTCTGTTCTTTCGCTTTCTGGCCAGAGACTTGGTGTCGACGCGCGACTTCGCCGGCACAGCGACGCACAGCGCGAGCACAGCAGACTGCCTGGCAGGCACAGACACACACGCAGACTGGCTGACACACACACAAACACGCACACACACACGGGCTCACTGACAGACACAGAGCGGCACACACTCACACAGGGCAGCCAGTCATTGGGCGAACGAGCGCGCCACAATGCAGGCCGCAGCGAGCGGACGCGCGCAAAGTATAAAAAGGAACAGCAAACTCTGCTTGAAAGCAATAAGAGCAATAGGAGGGCTGCACAGTGAACTGTGACTCCACACAAGCAAGGAGACGACGGCGGCGGCGGCGGGCGGCGCTCTCAGGCAGACAGGCCACAGGCGGAAAGCCGGCGGTTGGGCACAGACAGGAGGAGATTGAGCACACTCTCTGGCTGGCGCTCTCTCTCTCTGCAAATGCCCCATCGGTCGGCCAGTCAAACATAAGAGGGCACAGCGCCGTCGGCAGCCTCAGCCCAGTATAGATGGCTGGCATCTAGCAAACACGCATACTCGCCAATGTAGTTGTAAATTTCCCATCCCTTAACCAACCAATAGCTCAATTCTATCAACCAATCACCATCACATGTACAATCCCCTTTACTTCACTTTACTTTACTTTACTCGCCAACATCAATGACATATCAGGTGAAAGACTGGGTAATGAGATGTTAAAATCGTGGCAGGCTCTCTCATCTATAACTAGCCTGGTGAGCCTATTACAGATTATAACCAATTCATCTCACTACCTTGTCTTTGACGCGATGTTCATTTATAAACACCAATCAATATCATATCCCTAACAAGTTCATCAAACTCACCACATGTATTATAACTGAATTTTACACCTGTCAATGAATGTCAAGAAAGAGAGCAAGAACTTATACTTGAAGACAGATCTCGGGGCCTTCTTTCTTTTCGACCACAATATAATCGTCATCTCACTCACGAACAAACCTTATCGTCAAAGTGGTTAGTGACTATGTATTCATCAAACTTATCGTATCACAGCCTACTTTGATGAGTGGTTTAGTTTCTTGTTTTCCGTCGACGATACCTTGACAATTATCCATAATCTACATAATCAAGAATCAAGTGCCACATGTCTGAGAGAAAAGAAATCTCGCTTTATGCTCAAGCTCGATTTAAATAAAAAAAAATGAATCCGATATCACGCCGCTTGCCTCAAACCAATCTCTGACATAATCTTGGAAAACTTTCTCAGACCCGTTTCATTCTACCGCGCTATGTCCTCGGCAGGTCATTGACACTTCGATATGATCACCCCGAAATCAACGAGCAGTTTCCCGTGAAAAGTACACTAAGCCTATTGGAAAAACTGTTGATGAATGGAACTAATTTATCTGATCGAATTTGTTGTTTCTATGCTGCCTGAAATGAGTACCGACTTTAGATCGTTCCGACAGATACATTCAGGACGTCAACGGAACTACCTGATGGAAGATATACATACTGAATATTTACTACATGTTTATTAAGTGAAATGGCCAATATTCTAGAAGCTCTTCAATTATCCCAGATTGATCCTATTGTTAGTGCGCCAAAATCTCTACAGCTCGTTATTAAACTCCTTAGTCTGAACCGCAATCCAACTTAGTGACGATCTGGTTTTCTGGTCGATAACCTCAAAAAGAGGGCGCTTGATCCTGAATCCAAGTATTTCGGCAATCTTATTTCCTTTTCGAAAAAGCAGGTGGTCTATGATGTATCTCTCTATGAAGAGGGCAATCGAGAAGTGAGTTGCCGCCAGACAAATTGTTATAAATCTGAACTCCAAAGGTAGATTATAAATTTCAATTGGCATGAATGGTATGTTCCACTCGGGTCTCAAAACCAAAATGACAATTGTTATGAGGGTCACCGCCACAAGGGCCCCACTTAGTAGCCGATTGGATAAGATGGATTTTTTATACGGCTTTCCTTTGGCGAAGACCACTGCCAGTGATATACATTGGAATGCGGACATTGCAAATATGGCAAAATTGTCATGACCCGCGAGTTCGTGATCATAGTTCTGCGGGTGAGGCTCGTACCAGGGAGCTTGCCATAATAAGAGTAATGACAATAGTTGAAATGAGACCACAAGTATCAAGTGTATGGTCACAGATGACAGTTGGGTTATCGATAGCAGTGATGAGGGTGGCGGTTTGCTGTCAAGTACTGGATATGGATCCGTTCGTCCAAATAATGCGACAAGAGTGGCTATAATAAACAGGTCCTCGTACAGGAATTCCAAATCGGTGAAATTTGTGTACATCGTGTACAGGATTAAAACTGAGCAAAACTGTATCAAACTGTACATTGCCATATATTTGAGGATCCCGAAAGCAGTTACGAGGGCGGCTCGACCCTCACTTATGAGTGTGGGAACACAGGATATGTTGGCATTAGCTGATGTGAACGGGGCGGCCACAGAGGCCTCTGTATCAGAGAGCGATATTCCGGCATGAGCCGAACGTAGAGCTCCCGAATCATTGGCCCCATCGCCGCACATTCCGACGTAGTATCCTAGAGTCTGAAGATGCTCTACCAGTTGCTGCTTCTGGTGCGGAGACATTCTGGCGAAGACAGTTCCGCGAACGCAAACTGAATTAATCAATTCGGGGTAATGACGAATGATCACGTCCCAGGTCTCCCCTGTCAATGCAAGATGTACTCTCACATCGTCGAGCATATCCAACTTAACAACGCCGCCAAACTGACTTCCGGTTATCGCTGAGGAATCGTATCCACTGTCGTTTCTGGGCGCCTGATTGTTGGCGCAACCATTGTTCATGTAGTTCCATGTTAGCCTGGGTCTTGCTTGCTCTCTGAGACGCTTAGTTGGCAGAATCGGGTCTGATTCTGTTCGAGTCTGGAGTTGGATGCTCTCAACTGACAAAACCAATTGGTCTGATACTCGATCTCGTTGGTTTACGGAATCCAGCTGGGGGGCAAGATATTTCGGAATCTCGAAGGGGCTGCTGTTCGCGAAGGTGACCTTAGTGGGATATTCAATTGGCGCCTCTAGTTTCTTCGATTCATCTCCGCCAGCATTCTTTCTATCATAGTTGACGAGAGAGTCTTGTCGTAGTGCTTCATTCGATGGAGCAGGAGTAGGTTGTCCAGAGGTTTTCCTGTTGGGATTTTCAACTTGTAGTAAGATCGTCCTGTCGTGACTAGAGATCATTCCGCACTCGTGGGCAACACTCACTGCTGTTAACATATTATCGCCAGTCACCATGACACATCTAATGGCGGCCCTATTCAGCTTAGTTATTACAGGTACGGTTTCTGGCTTCAGAAGGTTTCCAAGTGTTAGTAGACCAAGAAACCTCAGATCCTTCTCAATGTCAGTCCTCGTTGCCCTCTGCATTCTGGTGTAACTGAGACCAACCTTTAATGGCCTGTAAGCAAGAGCAAGCACTCTGAGACCCTGGTGAGTGTAATCGTGCAAGACCTCGTTAAAATTTTCAGGAATCGTTTGCGGATCGCATAACGAGGCTATCTTCTCGGGTGCACCCTTGGCGTACACGATATATTGGGATCCACTGAATTGGCGGGTAATCACTGACATTCGTTGCAAACTTGAGGAGAAAGGAAACTGACGAAGTATTCCGATGTCGCGCTGACAACGTTGATTGGTGTTGATGTTGACGGGATCTAGCTCGTCCTCTGTGGATGAGGATGATGAGGGAAAGTCACTACTTGAAGCATAGTATTCTTCTTCGGTTGGGGTGCGACGCTTGCGTCTAGGGGGTCTTACAACTGTCGGTGCCAGTAAATCAAATTTGTTCTCATCATCGACATCTGGCTCTTCAAGCACCCAACCAGTAGCCTCGAACATTTGAAGATCCAATGGATCTCCGATGATTTTTTGATCTATTATGGTTAGTGAATGACAAGAGGCAAGACAAATCATAAGGGGGCTGTACTCTCCATTGTCCATCAACAGGTGATGGTCGCGCTCAACTTTTTTCGAGTTGGTCTGCATAACGTCCTCATCGAATGGGCGACCAAATGAGCATTTGGCCTCATCCAATGGTACAACCTCATTGAAGCTTAGGTTGTCCTCAGTCAAGGTGCCCGTCTTGTCGAAGCACACACAGTTGATGCAACCACTTATATTTATACTGCGTGGCGAGATGCAAAAGATCTTGTTGCTCTTGAGCCTGGATTGGGCGTATATGATGCCTATAGTCATAGCAGCAGGAAGTGCTGGTGGCACAACAATTGTGATCAAATCTAGAGCGCTGATGAGGATCGTCTTGAAATTTGCTCCTCGAGTCGCCTTGAGAACTACGCTGTAAGTGAAACCGATCATGGCTAAAAATCCCAGAACACCGATGAACTTGTGTATTTGCTTGTTGAACCGGAAATCAACTGGCTTCGGAAACATGATCGATCTTATCAATTCCCCTTTCGCAGTTTGAAAACCAACCCTTATTACAAGAGCCTTGACATGTGCTCCACCATAATAACGAGTCTGGAGGACCTTGGTGCCACAAAATAGAGTATGCTTGCCGTGCTCCTTCTCTTCATAGCGGATCTCTTGGTAGCTGCCTCTTTTTCCGTAATTTTGCAGGGGTAAAGGTGTCTTCGTCACTGGAACGCTTTCACCGGTCAACATGGACTCGTTGACGATAACATTGCCGTTTATGAGGATACCATCAAATTGTAGAGTGGAGTTGAATGTTGGCACGACTACAATGTCACCTGGAACCAATTGACTCGAATCAATCTCTTCAACTTGGTTATTTCCTCGGAAGACTTTTACGTAATCAACAGATTCAACAGTGTCGCGCAGTTGTTCTTGATTGCGACGGATCTGTAAGACGCTAGATACAAGCGAGACAACTGACATCAATATGATACATGAGCCATAGTAATAGTAGTCATCATTGAACCAGACCGCACAACTAAACACTTGGAAGATGTAAAACGGTCCCAGTACCTCTTGGAAGAGGATTTTCGTGTAGGGTAGAACTTCTACATGGATTGCGTTGTCGCCATATAGCTTTTGCCTGCTTTCTTGTTCGGCCCTGCTCAAACCATTGGTCATCCTCTGCAGTTCATCAAATGTCACATTTTTGTCAAAACCTTGGAGACGAATGAAGTTTCCCTCATTCTCATACCAGACATAACGAATCTTTTTGTTGTCGAAATAACGTACAGGAGGGGTCTTGAAGGTGTCATCATCCTTCTCTAGACAATGGGTGTCGCCCTTCGTGATGCCGGTGTCCAGCAAATCAGAGAGCTTAGCTGGTACAGGACCCAAGTTGGGAGCTTCGTGGACTTCTTTTTCATTAGAACTGTTGAATAAATCCTCTTCCTTATCATCACTCGAGTTTGCGTCCCTCTCATCAGGATCATCCTCACATTCACTAACTGCTGATTTGTTCGACCTGCTGGAATAGGTTCGTTGACGCTGTGATCCAAAGCGTCCGTTGGGACCTTCGGTGAATGTGGATTCCCTTCTAGTGAGGCTACCGTAGAGGTTCTTGCCGTAGCGGTTATTGATATCATCCGGACAAATCAAGATGTCATCATCCTCATCAGGCTGCGGAGGTTTGTTGGTGCCCTTAACGAGCGTAGAGGGATGTGGTGCACCATAAATGTACTGAATCTCTTCGACAAAATACTGGTTGTACTTATCAATGAGCAATACTTTTTCGGCTGTGCCCAAAGGGCAACGAGAACAGGTCATATACAACATCCATTGTGGTTTCCAATAAAAGACTAGGCGCAATAGAAAACCACTGATAAGAATGGCAATCCATGTCAGGAAACTGTATAGATAGTTTCGCTTATATCCATAGATTTCCATATCTTGATCAATTAAGTTGATTAGGTTAGTATTTGAAAGAAAACTGGCATGCAATATATACGATCCTTCGGGATGGCCGAAGATAGTATTTCTAAGTTGATAACAATCTTGATTCTTGTCGTGAGTTTAAATAACTGTGTGTGTGTGTCGCGTCGGGATATGATTTGATACTTCTTACGAATACATGCAGGTATATATATATATCCACGTCGATGTATGTATATATCTTTAATATTTTGTACCTTGAGAAACCCTGTTTGTTTTTGTGCTGTTGAGTGTGACCTCAAGCAAAGGTGATATTAATAATATATAGTAGATGTTAAGGGGGACGAAGGATAAGATATGTGATCCTGAAGAGCGTCATAGTAGGTTCTTTAATGATCATTCCACATGTCGGGATAAAGTGAATAATTATATCACTGATCACCTGAAAGAACAATTTTTCGGAGGTTGTAGAGGTAATAAGTAGATCTTGATAAGATTTGAGTGAACTTCTCTATTCTGAGATGATGTATCTCACTCGATTCAGTTTGAAGTTAAAACAATCGCCGCTGTGGTCGAATGCCATAATGCGTGACCTAGTGCATGTAGCAATGGATTTCAGGGATTTACGAGCGAAATATTAAAGATGGGTTTCACTAAAAGTTGGTGCTCAACAATATTGGTGTGGCCTCACTTTAGGTTCCCTTTTGATGATGTGACCGAAGCGTAGCGTATATATTATTTCTCCTCTAATCTTGCGATATCTTACAAGGGGCAAATGCTAGGACCTTTGTTCCCGAAAAAAGCATTCAGATTTTTGATGCGATCCTCGGGAAAGATTTCTACTTGGACCGAATGAATATGGGATCGATTGTAATCTACGACTTGTTCCGATTTTGCGCATTCAAATTAGGAGATATCGGGCCAGCCGATGGCTATGCCTATGGTGGTGCATGGTCAATAGCGCTCTACACTCCGCCCACACCTCGGGTGCGTGCGGATCTATATCGCGAACTCTAGCTAGTCGCTCAGATTGCCGGGTTCAGCATGCGACTTCACAGTCAAGACCGAACTGGATCCAACGCGCTAGCTCGACAACGCCGAGTCAAAGGCGCCTAGCTCTCGAGCTCGACAACCATCCACTAGTGCGCTCCGATCTCTCTCTTCCAGCTCATTGGAGCCGTGTGTTAGTTTATATCTATGCAACAAGAGAATCATGCGGGCACTTCGAGGACGCTAGGGCTTAGTTCCATGAGAGGTGTCGTCTAACAATATCCCTGATGCCCCTCGCAACTCAGCTCGCCGATCGCAATACTTGAACAATTGAGATTAGCATATATTGTACAGTCTCAATCAATTTGAGTCTCGTGACAAACTGCTAACGATAGCAGCGAGCCAGTGGGATTAATTGAGTCGCAAAAATTCAAGCCCAGCCTAATCAAGCTCATCTCACGACAAATGGCATGAAAAAAAAAACGATTTCATACGAATTGGATTGTAAGATTACTCTTATTTGAATTTTCATCCTCAGCCATTCGGTTGGCTTATGACTAGCTTTTTCCGCATACCGGGGTGAGGATCTTGTTTTTTCACAAGGCAGTCCCGTACTCTCTCTCCCTCTCTTTTTGGCTGATGGTATAGTCTCTTCGTATTCAGCTGAACATTATGGGATCACCACGAGGGCGATGTAGAACGCGAAAGAGTAACGCAAAGATTCACAGTAACTTATCAACAATCTTTTAGTTTAAAAATACGTAGGAAACTGTATAATATGAAGTCACTTAGTTTTTCATCGATGAGAACCACCTGTATCTCATGGCCAGTCAAAATCAATCTGCTTATCCCAAGTGGTAGAAAGCGGTAATCTTGTCGACACACAGACAGTTAAAATCCTTGCTGATTTATCGGTTCACCCTAGACTCATTCTCGGGCATCTCATCCTGAGGTGTCTCGTAGCTGAATCATTGTGCAGGGTAATGGGGGCCTTCTAGGTGCAAGTAGTAGTCTATTGTTATCTATATTGGTATACTATAAAAGTGTATACCGCCATTCGGCAACACTCATTAAGGACGATCAGAGATATGAGACTGCTTAAGTTAAGAGTCGCTGGTTGGTCCCAAGCCTTTCCTTCTCTTCTCCGATAGGAGTCTTGCTACTTTCAATTCTTTAGCTTCCTTATCATTATTTCGCTGGATGAAGTCGTTTTTTCTATTAACTATCCTCTCGACAACTATTTGAGTGGTTAATTTGTTTCCGCTATCCACTTCAACATACTTCCCAAGTTTTTTCGCGAACTCATATGGATCACTACCATTCTCGTCTAATTCGACTGGAGTTTTACCGTGGCACACAATGTCTATTTTGAAATGATCTATTAGTTCTTCAGTGATAGTGTATGGTGCGTCAATAACAACTTCGCTAACATATTTACACGCAAGGACGGATAGAACTCTCTCTTGCATGTTCATGATAGGATATTTAGAACCACGAACTCGGTTAACATATTTATCCGAATGCAAACCAACTATGATATATTCACCTAACTTTGAGACTTTCTCTAGAAAATCTACATGGCCAACGTGGAATATGTCGAAAGCACCGGCAACATACACAATTCTATCCCCATCCTTGGGCTCTTTAATTCCATTTTCGGCGCCAGCGAATTGCATTATCTTTCTAGTCGATGGCAGAAATCTAGAAACTCTCGAGCAAGGCGTCTCCGGCCGAGCACTTCCTGTGGCATCGAGCATGCGATCGACTAGATCGGTCGTTGAGACCCCAATCGTTCTTTGACATTCCTGATATCTACCTGCAGCCTTCACGAATCTATATGTATCTAAACCATCTGCGTCTAATGTTATATCGCTACCATGGACACAAAAATCACATTTATATCTATCTAGTGTCTCTATGGACGTTATGTAAGGGGCATCCTCGACAACCTCGTCCACCCATTTGATAGACCTCACAATCTTATAACGCTCCTCTTGAGTGAACACGGGCGGCCCTTTGTGCTTGATGATTTCGGCATCTGAATGGACTCCTACGACTAGATAATCCCCCATTGCTTTCGTTTGTCTCAGCTGATTCGCATGACCAAAATGAACCATGTCGTAGCATCCGTCCGACCAAATACGTGTTTTCCCCTCAATTCTATCTTGAGGGAGGCAGGCATTATTCCTATCTTTATGACTACTTCGGGATTCAGCAGCCATTGTATGAGCTTGCCTTAGCTCAAATTATCCGTCCTACTTTTCGATGGTCCTCTAATAAAATTCAATTATTGTATCACTATAGATATCGTTCGGGAATTGTGAGATAAAATCCCCAATGGGAATGTCTTCAATCGGAGCAGCCGTTATAAGGCATCTAATAACAAACTATAAAAGCTCTCATTTAACTCAAATTCAGAGAGAACAACAACCAATGTTTCCTGAAGGCATGATTGTCGCTCACAAATCCTCCTTTTTTGGCTTGGATCTCTAGATCTACTGGAAATAAAATTGGTGTTTCATTCGGGGTTTATGCAGCTATAGATCGACATCGGGAGACATTGTTTGTGGTGATGGCTAAACAGATTTTACCCGGTGATGAAAAAGAGTAGTTCAGACGGGCAAGATCCTTGGATTAAAGGGATCAGTAGATGTAAACAAAAAATCCAACGACACGCTCATGAATCGATCTCATCACTTTCACCCACGCTGAGCTTCCACTCCCTGCTCATGCTCTCCGAAAAATAAGGTAATAATTCCTCCCTGCGCTTTCGGTGCAGAAAAGAGCGTTTGTCTGCCACACGGCTCTAAGCTTGCCGAAGAGATATGCATGATCCAGCTCTGCCTGTTCTGTCATGCGGAGCTCAGATTGTTTGATGCGCGCGACGTACGGTAGTTACCATATTATTCTCGTAGATCGCTCACACTCAACCTCAAAAAACTTTCACTCACCGTCCCACTGTGTGACTGATTTCAATAGTTCCGGCCTCCGAAACCTCGACGCTTTTCCAATTCATTGCATTTTCCTAAGCTACATTTGAATGTCAAATGGCCGAAAGGAATTCTACCCGTGAATCGTGAATGTCATCGGATTCTCATCTTCAGGTGCGATGTTAGATTTGACGAGCTGTATTGTGGAAAACTGTTCAAATCACTCGTCATCGGAATGCTTAGAAGGGAGCAAGATGAGTGCCGAGCGTTGCAAAATCAGTTACCTTTGTGAAGCCTCATGGAATGGAGAGTGAATGCGAAAGTGGCGAAAGCTAGTGAGGGCAACTCACCATATGCCTCTGTGATCGGTAACAGTGTGAATATTGATGCCTCTGCCGCTTGTGAGGAAACACTACGCCGCACGACTTAGCGTCTGATATCAAAGGAGTTGAACTACTAAGCTCAAAGGGAGCCTCATGATGAGGAACCAGACATAATAGAAATGGTCTATCGCCTAGTTCATGCACCTCCTTTGAGGTGATAGCGAAATAGGAGGGAGACAGAGAGAGAACTCATGCGGAAGTTCCAGAGTTGAGGCAGTTTATTCTATCGTCGTGTTCATTCATAAAAAACGAGATATTGAGGTGGAACTCGGCAAAACACTCATCCTGTTCCTAGAGTAAAGAACCAGTGATTAGTAGTCACTTCTGGCGCGCGTCATCAACAATCGAGCGGAAACGTTCTTATGGTAGAGGGAATGATTGATTGCAAAGATACTAGATAACATTGGGTTGAGCCCACGAGCGTTTCTAGAATTAGAGCCAAGCGTGACACCTTTTTCGTGCAGAGGTCTTCGGAACTTTATCCAGCTATCACATTGATACTCTCGAGGAGAGTCTTAATTTTCTAGTTGCCTCCATCTGGCAAATATCCTTCCATATTTGCTCACTAAGTGTTTGTTCGCACCTACTGATGGTCAACAGTCTAGCTAATGTCATATATGATGATAGATCGTCAGCAGAAAAAAGAGGCTTGTTCTGCGCCTCTGTTTGACGTCGAAATCCAACAAAATCCTTCTCGATAATACTTTGAACTTCCTCTGGTATCTGGTAATTTTGTGCGTCTGGCTGCCTCAACACCGATATGTAATATCTGAACATGTTCAGTAGTTCATCAGTTAGAAAATCATTGATTGATTCACAGGCTTGCTTGATTGAATCCATATCGTCGTATTCCAGGTTTAGAATGATCGGGGCCGCTAATACTGATTTTCCCTCGCTCATTATCAATATGTTGAGATCTGTGTCGATATCAACTGAGTGAAATTTAAAGTCGTATTTGTGACTCTGCCAGCGAATGATGTGATTCAATGTTGCCAAATTTGATGTACCCTGTTGGGTGAGTAGACCTTCACTGAGAGCTGTTTCGTTGATCATCAAGAATAGACCATCAGGTAACTGTAGGGTGCCGGCAATCATTTTGTTGTTATCATGGTCCTTTTGCGGAGTGAATTGAAGATTATTCAGATTCGCTATGGACAAATCTAGGAAATGGCTATGGGTTGTTATCCTTGATATGAGACTATATAACTTTTCAATCAGTTGTTTCATTTCCGGCTTGATGCCTGTTATATTGACCGACATCTGGCCTATGGCTAGTTCATTCTTGCGTCTTTGTATCCTTGATAGAAGCGATAGTATCACATATTCAGCAGCAAGCTTATCTCCGCCAAAAAGCTGTGTCAAGATGGTCTCCAGGCGAACTCTAGCTAACCTTAGCCTTGTCAAATCTAGACCATCACGACTAATTTGTCCGGGTAACATTGGATTGATGTGATTTAGCTTCCTCAAAGTTTGGACATGCACCCTAGGAACAAGTCGATGTGGAAAATCGCTGGCGGGCTCAAAATCATCCTTCAATGAGGTAGCTCGTTCAAACTCATTGGGCTGGCTGGTCTCCCTATTGATCCCGTTGGAGTGATTAGCATCGCCATCAACATTCGATTGCCCATTGCTCGAGGGTGAGTTCTTATTAGTCAAAAGTTCAGAGTCATCTTCAAACCCACTTGGCTCCACAAATCCTTCCACCTGAACTATATCATTGACACGGAGGAATTCGACTAAGTTCAGGTCATAAACCTTTATGAGACATGACCTGTTCTTCCCATCTGAGGGTAGAGGGTAACTATAGTTCACAAGGGAGAAGCTCAAACGTTCTCCATCACTATTCAATGGTTCATTGTTGTTTTTTGTCAATTTATCAAATTGCTCGAATCCATTAGCTGCGGCGCTCCTTACCCAGTCATTTTCACCTGGTATCGTGATGCAATAAAAAATAGTTCGATCTCCTAGCTTGTCGGAGTCTTGCTTGTTGTAGATTTCGTTACCCAATATATCCTGTATCATACAACGAAACTCAACTTTCTGCCAGGTGGAAAACTCATCTAACCTCTTATCTACGGCGCTAGTTGGCTCGGTCATGATCAATAAATACAATTTTCAAAAATTTTTAGGGTCCAAGATTAATATTAAGATCAATAGGTGTTGATATTTAGCGCTTGGACAGACTCTTATCGTAGGATCAGAGTCCACGAGGGAAGAAAACAACAATTGGACAAATGATGATGATCAGCAAATAATCGTGACCGTTCGCTTTCCTCGAAACATGAGAAAGTATGACCATTCGAGAGTTTAAGCATTGTTTTGCATTTCAGTTTGGGCGGGTGACGCACGCTTATCTCTGGCTTTGCGCATCGAGCAATTCTGATAGAATAGAGCTATTTGTCCGGGTAGCTAATAGAGATTATGGAGGAGTAAGGATAGGAGATGATGCCTCTACTTTAAATGAATTTTCATAATAACAGACTTAGAAAAGCGCAACAATCGGTCATCTTCCTGCCTGACCATGTATCCCTTCGATCAGCAAGCAAAAGATAAGGATTGTACAGAATAGCACTTCGACCCTATTTTATCTTCGAATCTCATAATTCACATCTACACCCATCTTTACAAATGGACGACTCAGGAATCGTATGGAAAGAAGCCAAAACTCACAGTCAAAAATTGTCCAGAGAGAAGTTTCCGGCGAATGATAGTACTGAGGATAGCTCAAACGATGAAGAGTCTTCGTCAAACACGGGTCCAGCAGTTCGAGCTGCTCTTCCCCCTCACAGGTCTATCAATGAAGAAGAAAATGATCATATGGAGCGGGATAACTATGGACTCGCAGCGCCAGATGAATTCATACCCAACCCTGTAACTAGCTTAGATCCAGAAAGAACGACAGTCGACGCGTCAATGGACCGCCATGGTCCTGCCACTCGAGTGACGTTTTCCCACAGGGGGATTGACCTGAAATTGAAACGCAATATTACGGCCTTAGCAGATCCTGCTCAGCATAAGCCTAGATTACGTCTTGAAGAGTCCAATATAGTAGGATTCCCTCTACATAGGTGGATTGATAGTGCAATCGTCGGCATATCGCCCAATGCTGACATGATTCTATTCTGCGGTAGGAAGCCGGAGAGGCTAGTTTTCCTTGCCAAACTACGAATGGAACCAATCTGCTCTTACACGACAAAAACACTCAATATTTCGTTGGATTTCGATGAGCATATTACCTGTCTTATGTGCATTCCGATCATGTCAACGCAAAGAACTTCCGTTGGATCCATAGACTGGACTGCACTGGCGTTTGGTTTTTCCACTGGTTACTTGAAGTTCTACACTGAGCAATCGATATGTTTGCTGTCTCTAAAGTTTTTCGATGAGCCCATCATGAGTTTGAAGCTTCAAACACAGAAGTCCAATTCAATTGCGAGATCACAGACTCACTTCCCCTCGCTCGTCGATGAGCTTTTGGTTGTCTACAAGTCATGTGCAATAGTGATGGACGGCATAGGTTTATATGAGAATCTTAGAATATCCAAGGCTGATGTCACAAAACATACCCGGGAAAACTACGAGCCTGCTTACTCATTAGATAACTTGCCTGTGATCCTAACCTGCCAGAAATGGAGGTTCCAGAGCGATAGCAAACATTCAAGAGTTCTTGATGCTGAGCTTCTAGGCACTCGTTTCAGCACCAGATTCGACGTATTGAAGTCTAATTCCATAAATGTACAAGAATATGTTCCGGCTAAGTCACTGACGAGAGCCATAGCGGTAGTTGGCGCGGGTCCATTCGTATCTTGTTATTCTGAAGCCAAAGACCAGGCAAGCCATTCGTATAGTGAAATAATTACGTCTCTACTACCTTTTTGGAGCAAAGCCCAGCCAACTAAGTTTCAGCTGAACGAAATCTTGAGGTCCAGTGATCTGCCCCTTTATGATAAGGACAGGTTGGCAACGAGCATTATTGCATCACCGGACAAAAGACTAGCGGCGGTTACTGACGATTTTGGGCGTGTTTTGCTCCTTGACGTAACAAACTGGCTCTTGGTTAGGGTCTGGAAAGGTTATAGGAACGCTCAATGTGGCTGGATTGAGGTGAAGCGAAATCCGAAAGAGAAAAACACACCATACGCCTCGTTCCTTGTTATATATGCTCCCAAAAGGGGGCTGCTTGAGATATGGTCCGTCCAAAGAGGTCCACGAGTTGCAGCTTTCAATGTTGGCAAGAATTGTCGCCTATTATATTCTGGTTATAGCATGCTGAACACTCGTGCCGAGGCTTCAGCTCGAGGCCAAGACTCCTCCGCTAGTCTGTTGTTTAATCAGAGTTACTCAACCAACTGCTACCTGTTGAATGCCGAAAGTGAGACAATATTCTCTATTGAATTGCCCTACACTTATTCGCTGTACAAATTTGGAGATTTGAAGTCTCGTGATCACCTACTCATAGGTGAGATTTCAAGCGCGATCGATCGCAACTCAGACCCTGATATCATATCGGACATTCTCAATAGAGTCTCGTTGGCCGAGTCGCTGGAGATATGCATAAGAAAAATCTCGTTAGAGCTTCAGCCTGACATGGTGAAACCCATTATGGAAAGCATAATCATCAAGACAATGAAGAACTATGACAACAATGCTGGCACTGCAATGTCGCCTGATGATAGCTCTATAGTTGAGCTGTGCAAGAGGGTCATAAGATTGTGCACCATGTTCGAGGAATCGGCAGATGCAATCCGCAGCCAGCCAAAAATCTCATTGCCCGACCCAGTGAGCCAACGTCTGATAGAGACTTACAGTGAACACCCCCAGGAGATAGATGATTTTGCTGACTATTTGGGATGGAGTGCCAGCGAAGTTTTGCGTTGCCTCTCATTGCAGACACTACAGCAGTCTTACAAGCGAGCTAGCTCGCAAGGTTACAGTCCCTTTCTTCCCGCCTGCTTCGTCGAGCCACTCAGCTGGGCCGAGTTTTTGGCCTGTTTCGATCTGAGACGAATTGCTCATAAGCCGGGCACTGTGCCCCAATCCACAGGCGACAGTGTGATCTCGATAAGATTGAAAGACTTGAGCAGCAAATTCCTGAACGAAGACAGTGTGATCAAGACCGCGGTGTTTATCTTCCAAGCCGCGAGTGAAATCCACTACAGGTACTGTTTGAATAGCACCAAATTTGAGGCGCCGCCCACAGACGATCCTAGTGGCCACCATCGATGGTACTCCTTCATAGAGCCTTCCAGTAGGCTGGCGTTGTTGTTCCAATTTTGGCTCTCGACCGATCTGGGCACTCACTGGAAGATGTGGTCATTCATGCAGCACCAGGTGGGCCAGATAACGGACGAGCTGAGAGTTTCCTGCATGCCATCCAACGACGACGACAGTCTACTCATTGAGGCTTGGAGGCGTGTCTATCAGCTCATTCTCGAGAGTGATAATTTGTTCGCCGCCATCATCGCGACAAATGTGATCAAGAGCGACACTTTGCGTATGATAAGTGACAATGAGAAGCGCGAGAAGTTGGAGACAAACGAAGCGGAAGAGTCAAGTCGCGAGCGGAAATCAGGCTCCTTGAAGGCAGCTGACTGGGAGTGCCTATGTATCGATGTTGAGCGTATGGGACTTCTCATTCAACAGCTGGAGGACGTATTCCTGCTCAAGCTACTATTGAACTATTCCCACATGGACAAGGGAATCGACGATAGACGTTCGTTTGTTTTCCGTATCCCTCGAATATCAGTGGCCAACATCTTGAGGGGTGGGCCCACGATTGTGTCCGAGTTGGTTGCCCAATGGGCTGCGCAACAGCCGCAAAATGATACCATTGATCTCAGCGTCTTCACAGAGTCCTACGGGGAGATTGCTCAAGATGAGGATGGAAAGCCTCTGGAGAGGATTAGTATATCCGCTGAGGGGGGCAAAGTGGCCAAAGTGAAATCCAGCGCTCGCGAGGTGCGCGATTTTCTTGCACGTCCCAAGTCGGCGGCAGGAAGTCCGGAGGAAGATCAGGTGAAGGAGCTTCTGCATCATGTTAGGATTGCCTTTCCCCAAAGTTTGGATAAGGATGTGATATTGTTGCATTGTCTTTGGGAATTTTGCCAACGCTGGACCAACGGTTCCATCAAATCCAGTTACAAGACCCTTCTGTTGCAAAGAGCTATGGATTCATTGGCATTGCTTTCCTGCCCATTGCTGCAACATAATGCAGCATCTCTGGCCTTGAAGGCTTTCTTTCAAAGAACACTTGAGCGACTCACTCTGCTGATTGAGAGCCATCCAACAATTCTCAGCCCAAAGTGTTTGAGATCTCGCGATGCGCTAGCCCGAAAAGAGCTCAATATGGGCGAGGATTGTCTGGAGGATTATGTAAGATTTTGTTGCAATTTAAGTGAATTTTTGCTGCAAACTTGTCATCAGACAGATGGCTCAAGTGCGTCAACGATCAAAGATCACTCAGTTCAGCCAGCAAAGCTTGCCGAAAATCAAGCAATGTTTTCAGCAACAACAAAGAAGCAAAACGACGAACTAGCAGACAAGCAAGGTCACTTTAGAGAGCAATTGAAAGAGCGTCTATTGTGCCAGGACGATTGGTGGTCAACTCCGAGCGTTGCAATTGGCGTTGGACAATATACGGTGGATAAGAATGGATCAGAGGAGGACTGCGAGTCTAATTCGAGAGATTTCATGCCCCAAACAAGGCCACAAGCAACAGCTCTAATGGTACCTTCATTGTCCTCTTCCTCTCTGCTGGAGCACTACCAAGCGCTCAGATGTGCTCAAGATGAGGCAGCAGCGAGAAGCATTGGCAAAACTCCAGGTGATGCTGCAATGGATAACAATACACTTGTTCGTGCCACACTTTCGGATGAAAAATTGTTTTCCATCAATTTCCTATTGGAATTCAATCGTTTGGCCTCATTGATGGACCTAATATTCAAGCTGAGGATAATAAAATCATTCCCATTGACTCTCATTGGAGAGGAGGCGAGGCAAACGTTAAAGGTGGAACTACAACAATCGGAAAGTACTGGAGCAGAGATTCAGCTTCGTTCTGGTTCTTTGCTGGAGTTGAGGGAAAAATTTGCACGCCGTTGTGTTGTAAGCATTGTTGGAAAATTAACCGACGAAACAGAAGCCCAATTTCCCATATTAGACGAGGAGGAGGTGGTTGACTTTGAATCATCAAAGTTGTCCGCTTTATCAGTTGATGATGAAAGAGATGAAAGACCAATGGTTGAGGAAAAATGGGCTTCGGCATCAGGAGGAGGAACAGGCACAAAGAGAAGTGGGAGCAACAAGGCGAGCAAAACCGCACTGCTGGCGCACAGTGGCACAAGCGGCAAGCAAAGGTTGTGCCCTACTGAGAGCGACGAGCCAGACAGCAAACAAGTAGGATCGGGCGCTGGCGGTGGTGGCGGCATCAGAGCGGAGCCATCGAGTGAAAAGCCTTGGAAAAAAGGGACGCCACTTTATGATTGTTGCCCTGATGATGACAATCATCAGAATGATGATGTTGTTTGCAGTGAGATGAGGAGGGCCAATATGAAATTGGGCTTAGAATTATTAGAGGAGTCAAAACAAGAGGAGCAACAGGGGCAACAACAACAACAACAGCAGGCCAGTAGCGAGTGTTTACTTTTGTTCGCTAATTTGATGTCCCTTTCAAATGAATGGCAATTGAATTGTGATGAACTTCAATTGGAACTTGTATTTGAACTGTTCCGATGTAATCACGATAAGCTGGCAAAACAATTAATTCATCGCATTGCAGACAAACAGATGCTTGCTTTAGGACTATTGAAGATTTGCTCACAAAGAATACTAGTCACATTTGGCCTAAGCCCAAAGAGATTAGGCTCAACTAATCAATGGAAACTACGCACCGACAAATGGTCCCTCTTTCAGCCAAGTGTTTCTAGTTGGCTGAAATCTATCCAAGAGGAGGAGTTCCATAATCAGTTGGCCGAGTTGAGTTTTAACTCATCCGCTTTAGTGGCCGCTTATCCTCGCGACACTAATTCCAAAAGTGTTGGCCAATGGGCCAAAAGTGGTGGGGGGAAAATCTCAACAAACTATGACGAATATTGTGATGCCGATTATGATGGTCGGGAGAATAATGAGCAAGGAGAAGGAGAAGGAACTTCTGCAACGATTGGAAACGAGATGGATTTTCTCGATTACTTAGAGCATTCGTTGGGTTTGCGATGGTCCGTTTTGAAAGCCCTACAAATTAGGACCAAATCTGTCTTGGAACTGATCACAAATTATCTCGAGGGCCAAGCGAGTCGTCTGGCCTACGACCTGTTGGAAGTGTTGGAGACGAAATTGTTTGAGAAAAAGTTTCTACCACTGGAGCGCAAGTTATTCTTAGACTCCCTGCGATGATGACAACCAATCATACTGAGCTGAGCTCTCTCACGAGGAGAACAGAGATCTCCTCGCCGAAGCATGGGTCTTGTTCGGATTAACTGTTTCCGCGTGTCTTCCTGTGGCCCAAAGCACTAGATTAGGTTGGCCCTTTTTTGTCGCTGACCACCGATCTGGCTAGCTGGCTGGCTGGCTGCTTGAGGCAGAAAGAAAGCCCAAGTTAATCATGCTCGAGGATCTAGGGGAATAATTGCAACCCAACACACAGACAGACTCACACACAGACGCACCATTTCCTAGGAGAGAGCGAGTCTCGCTTTTGTGTGCTTTTCCATCTCGCAAGAGAGAATTTTCTAAACTAAAAAACTCGGCCTCGAGATTACATAAGCAACCAACACCGTCGTCTGGTGTAGGATTTCCCCCTTTCTTTTTCCTTTGCATTTTGCATTTCATCTCTGCGGCCTGAAGCTAAGCTCATTCAGTCTCAGCACTCGTTTGCATCCATTTGCGCGCCAAGCCAAAAGGCTCCAAGTCGCCTCCCTTTGAAGCTCGTGAGCAGCATGCAACAGGTCGCTCTGAGAGTGCGCCACTTCTCGTCTCTCTGTGTGTCGGATGTCTCATTTAGCGAGCTCGGCGCCTGCAGCTCGCCGCTCGCAGTTAGCCGCACACCAACGACAAGCTGCCCAACTGCCTCACACACAGCTTGCACTCAACCCCATGGAGCCATTGTCGAGTGGCTCCTGTGGAGCGCACCACTTGCGGCGCCCAGCGGCAAGCTGCCCTCTCGAGCGACTGGCCAGCCAGCTAGCTAGCCAGCCGGCCGGTCGGCGAGCCAAGTTTAAGCTTTTTCCAGTGTCCCTCTGTCTGTTCTGCCTGTTTTGCGGCAACTCTCAGGCTTACTTCGCGGGCGATAAGAAACCGCAAATCTGGAGCTCTGGCCTGTCCAGATTTCCAGCTTGCCAGTGCAACGTCCGTGATTGCGACACCAAGGCGAAGTGTTAAATTGCAGCGTGAGTACGTGCGTCCAGTTGCGCTCTCATTGCATACAATTGTGTTATTGAAGGAGTCTCAGCTGTTTGAGCTGTAAGCACCAACAACAAGGGCAACATTGTTGTGAGCACTGGGAGCCCTCTACATGTCGGTGGAAGGCTATAAAATTCACTAACTCACGACTTTTTACTATCTCTTCTCCCTTCTAGCTGGCCCTCTTGGGAGCAGCACTCGTCCCAGCGATCAGGCAAGCAAGGGGGCGGCCGACAGAGAGTTGGAAAACACACACACACACACAGCGGATCTGGTTGGATCTGGAGTGTTGTTTGGAGTTTAAACTGCTGGATCGGCTAGCTGACTGGCTGGACTGGCTGGCTGTTAGAGAGGAAGAGAAAAGGCACCTTAGCATGCGAGTGTGCGTGTTGTTTGGTGGCCAACTTGGATGCCTTTGCTCCCCATTTCAGTGTGTTCACAAAGGGGAGGCAATGGGCCGGCTTGCGCCAACTCGGCCGGACTTGTCTCGCTGTGACTCCATACAGTGGTGCTCGTGTGCGCCAGCACAATGCACAATGCACTGTGCACTGTGCACTGTGCACGCCGCACCACACAAGCCGCCATGCTTCGCCTGCGCAACACTTGTTGCTCCATTCGACTCCCAAGCCAGTTGCCTCTTTGGCAAGACGAGCGCTTATTAGTGGCCATTTAGCTTTGTTCCACGGACATCGGTGGCCAAAGAGAACAGAAAAGAGCAGAAGGGAAGACAGGGAGAAGCCGGTAGAGAACGAGCAAGAAGGAAGCTGCAAGATTCAATTGATCGATTAGAACTTGGCCACAGGCAGAGGCGAGAAGCACAAATGGAAGAGTGTTGTCATTATGGCCACACAGTGTCACTCACAAGCTTTCCAGTTCTAGTGTCTCTTTCAGCTCCAGTTCCAAGCACAATCATCGCCCATAGTTCGCGTATTTTTTCTCTCTCTCCTCATCCGCATCAAAACACTGGCAAGCCGCACCAACTCGGCTGGCATGTCACCAACAGAGCGGCGAACACTCTTAGCCAAATTCAACCCACCACAGCATAGCTTTACTTCCAGCTGCATCCCACAATCATGCTCAATCATTTTACTAATCACACTTCACATCCTAATCTGGCAGCTCCAGATTTGCCCATGGCACAAGAACGGCGGCCCTGTGCTGTGCATGGACCTCGAGCTGGACGTCTCTCGAAGGCCACCCACAGAAGCGAACCAGCAAGACCCCCAAGCTGCTCAAGACTCAAGCTCGAGAGTCTCAAAAAACTCGTCGTACAGTGTCCCACTGGAGCTGGCCAAAATAAAGCAAAAGCCCGGCGAGCAAGATGAGCCTGAGGGGCAGGAAGTTGAGTTCCGTTTGCGAGGCCCCGAAGGAAGTGGCTCGCAGGAGTTGCAACGCCAGCAAGATGGGCTCGAGACCGCAAGCACGACCAGTGCTCCTCGCCAGCGCTCCTCTTTGGGTGCCGATTTGGTGAACGCGACAATAAGCGCCACCCAATTCGTCAGACTGTCTCCAGATGCAACACACGAAGCAACAACTGGCACAAGTTCCACAAGTCCAAACGACGAGCCCCAAGCGGCGAAAGATAATCCCACCGAGAGCGGCAAAAACACGCCGCCGACAAGCAGCACAGGTAAGCCGTCCGAGTGGATTGTCTCAGCCAATCTCGGCGAGGCGACTTCGACGACCATTGCGAGCGGAAGACGCCCAGAAAAGGGCACCACCACCACCACCACAACGGAGACGCCAAACACAATCCACGTGAACAGTTCGCTGCCTGAAACAAGTGTCACTGGACGAAGTGGTGGTGCTGCTCATGCACAACAACAGGAAGCTACGCCCACAAGCGGCGGGCCGGCGGCTGCAATTGGCCAGCTTCCGGCCGGCGGCAAGTGGAACGAGAGCAATTCGGCGGGACTGCAAGTAGCAAAGGTTGGCCAATTGGCTGGAAGGAGGAAGTTCCGGTGTGGCAACGAGGGCGACTGTGTGCACGGCATTTGCCATCGTGGCGACTGCTACTGTGCGGCCGGTTTCACGGGCGACTCGTGCAACCTTCAGATCGACGAGTGTCGCCAATTCAGGAGCGAGAACGGAAACGACGAGCCGCCCTGCCTCAATGGTGGCACCTGCATTGACCAGCTCAACTCGTTCAGGTGCCAGTGCGCGCCAGGCTTCCAAGGCGACCGGTGCCAGGAGGAAGTGGATCTGTGTTCGGTGGATCCGGCGCCGTGTTTGAATGGGGCGACTTGCAGCAATTATCGCACCTTCTTCCAGTGCAATTGTGCGCCCGGTTTTCGGGGAAAACACTGCGAGATCAACATTGACGATTGCCTGAACGAGCCTTGCACCAACGGCGGCCAATGTTTCGATTTGGTTAATGACTTTCGGTGCAACTGTCTGGCCGGCTTCGAGGGCAAACAGTGCCAAATCAACATCGACGATTGTGCCACAAGCGGCTGCTTCAAGAACACCACCGAGTATTGCATCGATTTGGTTAATGACTTCCAGTGCAAATGCAAGCCCGGCTTTGAGGGCAAAAGGTGCCAGTTCGACAGGGACGATTGTCTGGAGCAGCCTTGCCAAAATAATGCAAGATGTCTCGACCTGGTCGATGGTTACAAGTGCTCCTGCCAAGAGGGTTGGACTGGCAAGCAGTGCGAGCTAGACATAAACGAGTGCGCCATTGGTGGCGACGCCTTAGAATCCTCGTCACAGGTGGAAAGCTTGTCGCAATCCCACAGATTGAATCCGATATGCCAAAATGGTGGAATCTGTCAAAATTTGGAGCCTTCCTACAAGTGCCACTGCGCAGAAGGTTGGGCAGGTAAGTCACGCTTCTTTTTCGACCTGCACATTGCAACTTGTGCCCCTCAATCTATCAGCAAACTCCCACAGGTTGTTCGCATTGGGCGACAACAGTCTCCAAAGCCTCGAGTGTGGCCTACAAATGAACCTCCACGCATTTGAGTGAAGTTTCCCTTAGCTCTCCCGGCTCACCATTGACAGTTAATATTCCATCTGGCAAACTGCTGGAGCGTCCTCCCGAAACGAAACAAAATCTCAGGCAGAAATTGTTTGGAAATAGTCGACTACTGCAAGGCAAAGAAGCCATGCGGCCAGTTTGGAACTTGTAAGTGTTACGAAGTGTTAGGAGAAAGATATTTCATCACTCGATTGCCTCCAGAGCATCCTTGTCTCTGACTAATCTTTCTCAATCCATGTCTCGGTTTGTCAACGTCAATTTTCGATCAATTTCGATCAAATTCCAGGCAAAAATACGCCCACAAATGGTGCCACTCCTTTCAAGTGCGAATGTGTCTCGAGCTACATTGGCCAGAGGTGCGACATTAGGCGAAATTGCTCAAATGAATGCCACCAAGAGCACGGCCATTGCATAGCCAACACATCCATTTGCGCCTGTCAACCGAGGCCCAGGCTGCTCAAGGATAGTGGCTCTTCATCCGAAAGAATCATGTGCGAACTGGTCTCAAGCTGCGACCAATTTGAGGGCGCCCAATTGTGCCTCAATGGGGGCAATTGTACTAATGTTCCTGAAGGTGGCTACGAGTGCGCCTGCCCTCCCGGTTTCACGGGTCCCATTTGTCAAGATGTTAGTGAAAATTCTGAACTGGATCTCATCGTTTTAATTGGAATAATCTCCGTCTGTTGCATCCTAGTTGCTGTACTGATAATACTAATCATGATTTTCAGGAGTGTTCGCAAAGCCAGAGCCACTAGAGGCACTTATTCGCCCTCGACACAAGAGAAATATGAAAGCAATTCAGCACTAGGCGACCCTCTCAAGCCGCCCGTTCCAGAGAGATTAATTTAAAACTTTACTTATGGATGTTGTTGCTGAATTAAAGAGTCGAACAATCGCAGAGTTGAGCCAATGTAGTGAGTCTAGTGAGAATGTCTGAAACAATTCCGTGCCAGGAATCACATCGAGTGATGATCGACAGGCATTGTGGAACAAGTATCTCTTTCGAAATCACCTTTACGAAATCTCGCAGAAACTCATGATCATGCCAGCAAGAAGATCACCTAATAAGCCAACATCAGGTGAAGTTAGAACAGTCTTCCTTAGACTAGGAGGAGTTCAATTCATGGAATAGTTGACAGATAGCGAAAACGAGCATGCAAATATTGGACACTCGATGACGATCAGTGAGTCATGCTCACGGAGCTAGTCCCTAAGACGCAAGCATCGGTCCCTAAAACTCTCTTGTCTCTAGCACCCTTCTAATTACACTGACTAGATGGCGCCCACTGCCAATACTTTCAACCAAAAAGACACCCTTAGGCAGCCTGAGACTGCCTTGTGGGCTTGCTGGGGTGCCCTTCAACTGGAGAATATCCAATGAGCACGCACTCACGTTTGCCAACCAACCACTAGGCCTCGTTCTTAATACGCTTGCAAGCTCAACACTCGCCAATTGGGCACCATTTCTCCATTCTCGAGCAAACTTTCGCCTTTCTAGGATCTCACCACTTTCAAGCCCACAAGTAAAAGCTCAGAGCTGGAGGCGCCCGTTGTACTATTGGAACAGTCTCCCGCAATTCTGGATTGAGTGTAGTTTGTGGAAGGTCGCATCTTGGAAAGTTGCATATGTCTGTCTACCTCCGTCTAAACTGGATGTGTTGGCTGGCACGAGATCGGTATTTGTCCCCCTTTGTGTGGGCAAGTTTTCGAAGATGTTGATGTTGGAATTCTATGGAGATGGAATAAATCCATCCCCATGGCCATGCACTATGGTTCCTATCAGCTTAATGGGCGGAGGCTGTGCAAGCGGCGAAACTCATTTGCAAGCTGACGTCTAAAAATACAGGTCCACAGGTACTGTGTGGTGTCTCTTCGTCTTAATTATGCAAATTCGACTCGTTGGAGGGTCGACAATGCAACTGCGACCGCCCTTTTCTTGGACGCTGAGATTAGGGCAAACACTCTTTGGCGTCAATATCACCGCAAAGAGAAAAGCAATACAGATCAGAACTAATTCCAGCGCTGCAATCGGACCGGATATGGCTTTTCTGCGTAGTCATTTTCTGCTGCCAAGATGAACCCGCTGAAAGACGGCCCAAAATGGGAGAAATATTCAATCTTGTCCGCCCGAGAGTTGTGCTGTGTATCTGTTTGTTTGTTTCCTTTTGTATCTGCACGAGAGTCCATTTGTGTCTTTGTGTCAGACACAAGTGGGCAGCCCAAAGTGGCCACAGTGTCCAGTGTCCAGTGGGGCAAGTGGGCGAGTCAGTTTGCGCAAGAGGCTGCCTAGTTTGCCGAGAGGCTGCACAGTTTGCCGGCCACTTGGTCAGTTGGTATTGGAGGCTGCACTCGGGCGGCAAATATATTTGCAGCGGCCAGAATCGATGGGTGGCCATTGTGATAAAATCGGGGAGCAAAAATGAGCCGAAATTAGCGAGGGTGGCGAAATTGGGAAAAAGTGGCCACTCGAACTTGAAGGTCCGTGACAAGAATGGGCGACAATTCACACAAGAGTGTCGTGCGGGCGCCAGACCCAAGCTCGCCCCTCCTTTTGTCCAGCAACACTCTTCCGGGCACATCCGCCAACACTCAAGGGGCCAAGCGGGGAGAGCCAGAGCGGAAGCCTCGAGTGGGCCCGCAATGTTTCCAGGCGCCCAAACACGGGGGCTCACATTACAAGATTAGGCCCAAAGAATGCTTCTCTTTTTCCCGGCTAAGTGCCGAGCCGAAAGTGCTGAAGGAGCCTCCAGCGCTGGGCGGCCCCAGCGCCAAGCTCCCGCTGGCAGAGGCCGCCGGCGACAAGGGAAAGAGAGCGGGGGAATAGTTTTAAGTCGATGGCCATCTCGGGCCCCTTTGATTTCCGCTATTTGGCTTCCACTTGATTGATCCTTGTTATCTGCGTGGCTGCCGGCAGCGCTGCATTAAGCGCAGCTCTCAATGGTTGGCGAGGCCAAATTGCGGCAGGCAGAGAGAGAGAGAGAGAGAGGGGCCCTTGTTTGCCTTGTGGGGCGCAAGATGGGAGCTGGTCGAGCGTGGCGCCAGGGAGAGAAATTTTTCCACCAGTGCGCAAAGTGGGCGCCCAGCTTAGTGGGGGCCGTCTGAATGAATGGAGCCAGTGGAGTGCGCCCCCAGCGAGCTTGGTGGGCCCCCATTGCATTGGGTGGGAGTGCGTGCGGGCGGCCCAGCAAGCGAGCGAGCGAGTGGGAGCATAATCTCGTTTTCGGATCACGACATTGATGCAATTGGGACGAAAAAAAAATCGGCGACAAATTGGCGGCTCCAAAGGGGAGCTCTTTTGGCTTCACTCGACAGTTGGGAGGCGCCGGTGAGGAAGAGGCGCGAGCCAGAGTCTGATCTTAGGCCCCAGAGTTGCGCGGGTTGCCAGGCATTGAGCAGGGATCTGATTAGTGGCCGGGCGTCAAGTGGGCGCAAAGGACGAACTTTTCCAGACTAGTGGAGCCAAGTGGCACCATGTACATCAATGCAAGCGGCCTGACAATGGCCTTGGAGTTTCGGTTGGGGCGCAAACTGGGAGTACATGTTGAATAGTGTGCATTTTGGGCCAGGCAAAACTAGAAAGAAGTTGTAAGGAGACTGAATTAGTCAACAGAGTCGAGGAGACATTTAGAAAAGAGAAATTTATTCCTCTCTCTCTCTCTCTCTAGCTCGCTGCAAAGAAGCTTGCCAAATTCGGGCCGCCAAGTCGACGATTAGGACCGCCGCTCTGGCCAGGACTCAATTTTAGTCAACTCGTTGGGGAGTCCTTGGCGCCCACAAGTTGTCTTCAAGGGCCAGTTGCCTCTGGCCGGCCGCAAGAGGCGCCTGACCTTAGGGCTGCAAGCTCGGAGGCGCCCATGTAACGAGCTGGGCGACATTTAGACCCACGAGAATGCACTGGGGCGACTGGGGCGCCTCAGTGGTGGCACCAATGGACACGAAATCGAGGTTCTCGTTTTCGTCGAGAAGTTTGGGGCGCACAATTTGGAGTGGCGAGCGGACAGACCTACTCTCTTGGGCCTCTCATTCTCACTTGACGTTGGCGTGTATTATTTCTCGAATGAGAGTCAATTCGTTTTACATCACACAAACAGGACCAATTGAGGCCATCCATTGCAAACTCACACACCACACACGCATAGCAGCCCCCTAACACAGTGACCGGCGCACGTCTCGTTGGCATTCACACACACACAATTCTAGACAATGATGGATGGCCCACCGGTTTTCTCCAGCCGACCGCCACTGGAGGTCTAGTTGTCGCTGTTTCCGGTCGGTCTGGGTGGTCGCTTGGAGCTCTTTCTCTGCCCAATGGGCCTCTTTTCGTCGCTTCGAGCCTCGATGACGGCGAGGTTACTTGCGGGTGTGAGTTACTTGCGAGAGGCGGAGAATTGCAACGCCTGAGCAAGAAAGAGGCGCAAATGCATGAGCTGGAGCTGGAAAAGTAAAAGGAAAAGGAAAAGGAGAGGAAAGGAGAAAGGAGATACTACTACTGGAAGTTATGTGCCCTTTTTCCACTCGCTTACTTGGCAACCAATCTAGGCAATTGCAGCACCACTCGAGCCCGATTGTGTTCCTTGCAAGTTTTCTAATTAAATCGATGGTGCGCATCGAGTGGCCGCTCAGTGTGGCCAGAAAGCCGGAGAAAAAGCATGTTAATGCGCCCTTCCAACTGTCTCTCCAAAGGATTCTGCTGCTCGAACCAGAGCTCGTCTAGCAGCCGGCAAACGAGGTGGCCGATTTGGGTCTCCTGCTTCAGTGTTAAGGGCCCCAAGCCGCTTTGGGGCAGCATTTTATCGCTCCATAGCGCCTCCAGTTTTTTCTCCTCGTCCTGCTCACGTTTTCCGTTCGCCGCCCCAAAGGAGGAACCATGCTTCAAGCGTTCGCCGGGTGCCTTATGGTCAAAAAAAGAGGAGAAAAGTTGCAAGTTTGCTTCCTGTTCTGCGTCGAATAATTTCCACGAGCGCCCATTTCTCGCGAACTGGGCCTGGCATGTGGGCCAGCCTGTTGGCCAGCCTGCAGGACAACAAAACATTGGACGCCCAAATGGTGGCCCAGCTGGCGCCCCATCCGGCCGGCTGGTTGAAAAAATGCTGGTAGTTGGCCGATTATGAAGACCAAGCGAGCCGCTTTGGCCACGTAGCGCGGCGGCAATTCCAATCTGAACTTTTTTTTGTGCCCTTCCAATAAGCAAGCTGTGAGAGGAGCCACGCTTGCTCGAAGCAACTCTTTCAGGCTGTGATTTGTGTGCGACAAGAATGCCCTCAGTGGACCTAGTCTATCGGCCGCTGCATCATGCGGGAGATGAACCCAAAGGAGCTGCCTACATTTAGCCTCAACTCCATCACTCAGCTGGCCTCGAACACCTTGCCTGCCTGGACAGAGTTTGACGTGCCCAAATTAAGACTGAGTCACCTGCAGCAAGGGGCTGGAAATTGGCGAGAGTTCGACGCCCAGAGTTCATCTTAGGAGAAAGCTTGACTCCATTCTGCTGGATTATTTTCCCCACCCTCACGAGGGAGCTGTTCCTCCCTTGCCAGCCGATTGTCAGGCGACATTGTCTCAAAGTTTAGCCCCCGAACTTGGGCCTCGGATATCATAAAAGATCTCAGCCGGAAGGAGGAAACTGGTCACACGAATCCATGTATCTGGTGGCCGCCAGCATGCAGTTGTCGCTGTTCTGCTCCTCTTCCATTCTGGCCGTGCTTTTGGCACCAATAAAGAGCACAGAAGACAGGCTAGGTGGTCGCTAGGGGGCGAGTGTGGCCGTTTGCGTCAACATTTTGTCTTCTGGATCGTTGACTCGCATCCACCCTAGTCTCTAGATCTCGAGCAATCGGCCTAGCTCTTAGCCTGCTTTGGAATGCCTTGTTTGCAGTGAGCACAGTGTTTGCGTCAGGCAGTTTTCGTGTGGGAGAAAAAAGTGCCACTTTGGGGCCCGCCTCAGTTTGCGGGCGGCCTTGATGCGCAGGCGCGTCTTACAATTGGCTGCCTTCGCGTGTGCCTTGATAGCAACTGACGAATTGCAGACCCACTGGAAACTCCCGGCTGGCCATTTGGCGCTTCTTCGGCCCGCAAATTGTTCTGCTCTATCTCTTGGAGACTCACTCAGCCAGCCATTGTGAACGTCCCACTCGCTCAAAGGCAGAGCTTAGAGTCCAAAGGAAGCTCACTCTTGCTGGGCACTAGTTGCACCAAAGCAAGCTGAACCATCATCAACTGGGCCCAAAGATTCCAGATCCAACAGAAATCTGTCAGAGGGACCAGAGTTTGTCTTGAGACGACGTAGAACTGTCTCTCAGTTCAAGAGACAGTGCAGACGAGCGTGATTGGGAGAGTTTGAAGTGGTGAGTTTGGTGAAAAAATTTGGTGAAAAAATTCCATCTCAGCGACACTTTGGGTGGAATGCAGCTGGAAGAGACAACTTCATTTGAGGTTCATGGAAGTTTTGACCCCATCGAGTCGGATGGAGACCCACTGAGTGATCATGGGCGAGCTTGGGACTAGATCGATAACTGATGGAAATCCTGGCCAATGTGGGCGCATGATAGAGGCAGAGATGGTCTGTGCGAGCAGCAAGAAGCAAGGAGCAAGAAAGAGTCCAGCCAAAATCAACAAGACGAACACTTCGAGCAGGCACCGTGATCAGCGCATTAGCATAATCGTCCTTCTGGCCGCACTTACAGCGCTCGAAACTCTGTTTCCGGCCGGAGCTGATCTATTATGGCACCAGAGGCGCGGATTACTAGGCCTGAGCAGAGAAAGTTATCCAAAAAAGTCGCCGACCATCAAGGAGAATGCCTCCAACAAGCCGCAGGACTCAGCACGAGGAGCACCGCCTGAGACATCGCCTGTGCCCCAAACAATGGCTGGCGCGGCTCTTCAACTGAGTCCTGGTGCCCAGACCTTAGCCTCTTTAAGGGGGACTTCGCTGGTCCCTAGAGGCAAGCTTGTGGCTGAAAATAGGACGAGAGAACACCAGTTTGCACTGGTCAAGAGAGACACAGAGGCCGAGGAAAAGGGGAAGCAGAAGGCACAACAAAATCTGGTCGAACTGGACCCAGACGCAAGCGACACAGTTCCAGTCTACATGCAGCACATGACCACCATTTTGGTCATCCTACATTGCTCAGTGTTCATCACTGGCCTGGTGGGCAATTCGCTCGTCTGTCTCTCAGTCTATCGTAACAAGTCTCTGCAAACGGTGACCAACTACTACATAGTCAACTTGGCTGTGGCCGACTTTCTGGTAATCCTCATCTGCCTGCCGCCCACTGTCTACTGGGATCTGAACTTGACCTGGAACTTTGGCCTTATTCTATGCAAGCTGGTCCTCTACCTGCAGGTAAGTAGCAAGAGCTCGATATTGATCCATCTTAGTGGATCAACGTTGGAAAACAAGCCCCAATGTGGTGGCCATCCATGCAGCAGAGGGTCCCATTGGAAGCCTATCGAGTACAGTTGCTGGAATGCTGGAATGCTGGAATGCTAGAATGCTCGAATGCTCGAATGCTCGTAGCTCGCAGCAAACAGACAAAAAGGTTTCGAAGAAGACTTCAAACCAGCGACAAAAATGGCATCCGATTTGTGAGGAAATCAGGCGACATCAGTTGCCCATTTGTGTGGAGTAACTTGGTACTCTAAAACTTAGCGTCGGCAACTGTTTGCCCATTGGCTCACTGAGAGTGAAAGCACTTGATTTCAGTTCGACAAAAGGGGCTCACTGAAGCACAAGTTTGCCTTCATTTAACTGGTGTCGATTTGTTGTCAGTTGCTCATTGGCTCGTTGAGATGCGGCCCTATTTCAGCAGCGCCACCAAAAAGAGGCCCCCTTTCCTCTTCCGCCTGTCTGGCTTTTCCTTTTCCTTGGAGCTCAGTGGGCCAAGCGAGCAGACAGAGACTGTCTGTTCTCTCCTTTGGGTGGCTAAAAAACATTCAATATTTGGCTGCGGCGCCGCTCTAGCCCCGAGCTAAAGTCTAGCACTCGCTTGGTGGGCCAGCAGGAGCAGCCGCTGGCAAAACAAACCGGCCAGCTTTTGTCAACAAAAGAGGCGTCACTGAGAAGGTGTAATTACACACAATCTCTGGCAAGCTGGACGGCAATGAATTCATTGCTCGCTCCGCACTGGTGCTTCAATTTGGCACACACACACAGTCTAGCTGGATGGTTTTCCACCTGACAGATCATGTTCAGTTGGAAGCTTGAGCGAAAACGAGATGAAAAAAAGAAAAATTTCGCCCAAGATAGACCATTTTCTCCCTTTGCTTCTCTATTGGCTCTCATCATCCAAAGACGCGCCCACACCTCGTTCCACCTTCTTCCGGCTGACTGCAGCCGTCCGATTGATTACTGGCCACCGTTCCAATGACAGTCTGGCGGAAAAGTCGCCGACGAAGATAAGAAACATTCTTCTTCACAAACGCCCACCCACGAGTCATTTCCTTTCTCGGTTTCGCCCACCATTGGCCATGTGACTCCAATGCGATTCTCTGTGGACCCAGAGCTTGGCGCCCAGCGAGAGGAGTCACAACTCGCAGCGGCGGAAGTAGCGGTGGCAGTATTAGCGGCATTAGCAGCAGTCCGTTTCTGATAGTGCTGCTCGCTTGCCGCTCGCCAAGCTAGCGAGGTGCCAAGCTAGCCCACGGCCATTCGGTCAAAGGGCGTTAATTTAATTCCATCTCTGTGTTGGATGGTCTCTCACGAGTTGCTCGAGTTTATAAAATGGGCACAAGGATGGAATGGGGGCGAGCATTATCAATATTGCCTGTTATTGTTTCTGTCTGTTCTCGCGGGGAGCCAGCAAACTCGAGTCCGGCGAGCTGCTGACCGCCTAGCTTGGCTGCTGGTTAGCTTGCCAGCAAGCCGGCAAACAGAGTCATTATTTTCCCATTTCCTTTTCGCGGGCCCCCATCTTCCGGAAACAAAAACACATCTCCAGAGAGGCGTCCACAAAGAGAGTGAAGTGGGCCCCCAAACGCTCGCAAAAGATGAACGGATAATGCCCGGGGCGTGCATCTGTTTGCACTGCCAGCCGCCGGTGGCACTGAGGCTCGATTCAAATTTCCTCGGCTCCAAAATGGAATGAGAATTACGTTGGCACCAAACGCCTACTTGCCCACTCAACACTCGCTTGCCAATGCTCTCGAGAAGAGCATTGGAGCCAGTTAACTTTCGAGGGTGGGCGTCTCCATCTGGAAGCCTCTCGAGAAGGGTTCCCATGCAACTGGAGCCAAATTTCACTGCTCGGAGCCCATTTCATTGGCACCAAGAAATGGGAGATCCTTTCATTCAGCTGCCCTTTCAAGGTCCAACTTATTATCGAGCTTGCGTTGCTGAGTGCCGGCGAGCAAACTGGAGCAGACTGGAAGCCAACAGGAATGGGCTGCCCTTGGCTTTCGAATGCGCAAAAATCAACCACCATTTCGGAGACTAATGTCCTCTGCTCGCTGCAAAACCCCACACAAAGACATAAGGGCCGACCTTTTGGCCAACCGAGCGAGCTTATGGGCTCTGCTTTGCATCAAGACAAACATCAAGACACACGAATGGCTTCCTGATTTTTGCACGCAACTCCCGAGCGCCTTCGGGCATAAAAAATCCTGATTTCGACGAAAAACAAGCATACAAATGCACCTGCACCCCTCCCATTTGCTGGCCCCGTCGCCTCAAATCTTTTTTCAGCTATCGCCTGGCGGCTTCTTTGCAAGCCTCCAATTTGCAAGCATAACAACAGACACCTACAGATGTCTTGCAGGCAAAACCCCATTGGCATCTCGTTCAGCGGCTGAAGGTTAGAAGAACAACACTCAAGGGTCAGAATTTCACTTCTCTGCAATGTCCAGACCCCAAAGAGCTCCGAACAGCCAATGACCAAGCAGATCATTGAACTTTAAGGGGCCACTTCCGTTCCTTGTTTACAAAGTCTCTTTCGGCTTGAAGTGAATTCTCTCTTTAGTTCGAGCATCAGAACTAAGAGACTGACTGTCTACAGCAGAGGTTAGCTTTGCATAGTCCTGCAGCGTATGAACTCGATGTGAGAAGGCTGAAACGGGTGTTATTTGGCTAGTATTTGGCTAGTTCCGCAAATCCGACTGATCTAATTTCTGAAACAATCGGTCATGTGGGCGCTCTTTCTCCTCGCTTGCCGTCTTGCTGTCTTGCTTTTCTTGCACCCAATCTGGAGCCAGCAAGACGGAGACTAGCTCGAACGAAAGCCGATCCATTGGCCTCCACAAGCATCCAAACGAGGCCCAAGGACCTGCAGGCGCGAGTGCAAGAACAGCTAGTCGGTTGCAGGAAAGATTTGGCTGCGGGTCCTCGCATTTTGAGCGGTAATCTGATCCCCACAGATGAGGCTCGCAATGTAGAGGCATCTTGTTTGTCGAGAACAGTGGTTCCTGCCCGCTCGTCACGCATTGTCACCATTGGATCCTTTGGATTTGGGGCCAAATTGGGCAAATTGAATTCCAGCTAACTGATTGTCGCCCAACAACTAATGCTAACTCCCTCATTTTCTTCCATCCGAATTTTGCTCACTCTCATTCAAATTGGTTTGGTTCCAAACCAAAACACACACACACACACACTCACACGCTTGCATAACATAACAGAGTATTTCTGTTAGTGTCTCTGTGCTCACGCTCACCTGCATCTCTATTGATCGTTGGTACGCCATTTGCAAGCCTTTGGAGTTTTGTTCGACTAAAACACGAGCCAAGGTGATCATAGCGCTCATTTGGCTCGTCTCAATGCTCATCGCCTCGCCTGATGTAATTTTCCTGCATACGAGACTGCTCTATGAGGAGAATGGCTACACTTACACGGATTGCACTTATTCTTGGCCAGAGGAGAACACGAAAATCTATCAACTATGCATTGTGACTCTGCTCTTTGCGTTGCCCTTTGTCCTGATGACCATCTCTTATTCGCAAATAGTCAATGTTTTATGGCGCAACGAGTCGATGGAGCACTCGTTTCTGCAGTCGGCCGAGGCGGCCGAAGCAGAGCAGTTGCAAATCGAGGAGTCCAGGCGCAAGTATGAGTCCAAATTCGAGGCCAAACGCAAGGCCGCCGCCGCCAGCGAGCTTGGGCCATCAGCCGCTGGGGCGTCTCCATCCACTGGGGAGCTGTCGAATGGGTCGTTGAATTCGAAACAGGCGGAAATGCAATCGGGCTCGAATCTCATCGAACAGGATCACTCGAGCGGCGCAGACCTTCTGCAGGCCCCGCAACACAGTGGCGCCTCCTCGAGACTGTTGGGAGGCCTCGGCGAAAGGCGAGGCGTCGAATTTGGACTCGGTTTGCAGGAGATCGCCCACTCGGCCGCCCACGAGTCGGTGGGGCTCGTGATTGGAACTAGGGCGAATGGGCGAGCCAACGAGAGGGCGAACCTTAGGGCCGAGTTCATGGACGAAGAGCGCGGTCTTGGCATCGAGCTGGAGGGCGCACTTGAGGGAGAAAAGTTGCCAGAACAACAGTTGAATGGTGGCGCCACTTCCGGAAGAGGAACCGCCCAAAGCTTAGCTGGTGCGCCGCACGACGAGCCAGAACCTGTGGATCGGGAGGAGCAAGTTGGCTGTGATTACGAAATGATACAAGTCCAGGCGGAGGGGGAACCGAACTTGTCCAGTTGTTCGGTGTTGGCAAGCGAGAGGATTGGGGCAATAATTCAGCAGAAATTGTCGGCTAGATCGTTGGACGGATCGAGCGGAATGGCCAAACAGGCAACGGCGAGCAAGTCGCCAGCTTTGGGCGAGAAGTTGGCCGCAAAATTGGCCCTCAAGCTTAGGGGAAGGACGAGTTTGCCGGAACACGGAGAGCGCCAGTGCAAGGAGAGCAAGGAGACACTTGGGGCAAACAAGAGGCACCATGGTGATGAATTAACGAGCCTCATTGGGGGCCAGATTAATCACAATGGCCAAGGGGGGACAGTGTGCGGCGGCAACGAGAGGCAGCCGAGCGTGTGCGAGCGAGCAAGCAATAACAACTGTTCGGGCTCGAGTGGGCGACTTGGTGGAGTTTGCTCGGCGCCTGGAGGGCGTTTGGCGGCGACTCGATGCGAAGAGGGGCCCGAAAATA
>Ga0058701_10000175_pt1 | contig 53674 bp, 32 predicted proteins | sample AgamicOrMae_FD_97039 | JGI IMG/M metagenome (GOLD analysis project Ga0058701, IMG submission 97039) | Agave microbial communities from Guanajuato, Mexico - Or.Ma.e | ecosystem: Host-associated > Plants > Phyllosphere > Phylloplane/Leaf | place: Guanajuato, Mexico | collected 2012-06-04
AGAGAGAGAGAGAGAGAGAGAGAGAGAGAATGAGAGGAGCGATACGCATCACTAACTAAATGGTTGCAGCAACAATCGCCTGGCCCACCAAGCATCGCCATATTTTCGTCAAGCTTGTGGAGATCTTTGATCACTCAAGCTATCTGTCTCTGAGAGAGAAATCTCAGTTTCCATCTTTAACATTCTAGCGCTCATTTCTGGCGCCCAATCCAGACTTACTACCACTTGGACACACTCCCCCCACTCGAAGCAACAAGCTCACCTTCCATCTATCTTTCCCCCTCTTCTCGAAGTCACAGGATCTTGAGGAAGGATCAAGCTAGAGAGTTTCATAATTGTTATCACCTTGTGCCTTCGAAACGTTCGTCTCGAACAACACCATCTAGCCCAAGAGAAGACTGGCCAGATAAGTTGCCGATGATGCACTCTGAAAGACTGAGCACACTATCATGCTCTTCGAGCTTACGCTCTCACTTCCACTTTCAATTTTTACGAATTACCAGATCAGAAACTCGTGTCGTATTTCGTAGCTAGACGCAAGCAGCTTGGAAGCTCCGAGAGAAATTTCAGGCGAGGAAACATGAGAAGAATGCTCAAAGGTGGCACTTATCTGAGCCTGCATCATCAAGTTCTTTCTTTATCAGCTTCTTGCTCCCGTGTTTTCTTCTAGCCCATCTCAGGCCCATGCAGGCGGGAGGGACAAGTGCTTCTGCTTGTGACAACAGGTTGTGAGGCAATGCGGAGACGAGCCACGAGCTGAGAGTCTAGCCAGTCTTGCTGAGCAACAATTTGTGTCTGTTCACTTTTGCTCCGGCTCATCCAGCCTGGTTGACCAGCGAGAATGTTCAAGAGTTTGGATTTCGCAATCTCTCTGTATCAAGTGATGAATGTTCCAAAAACGTCTAGAATACAATGAGACTAGAGATCTAAATCTTGTCATGTGCTTCAATTGATAACGCTGGCCATTGAACTTGTTTGTCTTGTTCCTTGTCTCTGTTTTTGTTTCAGAGGCGCTTGCCAACTGAGAATACAAATGAAAACTCTCTTGTTTTCAAGTGCAGAATCAAACAAGATCGAGCACCTCCAGATAGATCAACAGATGGATCAGCTCACGTCTGGGCTGAGACTACCACCGGCCTGTTTGGCCGTTGACTATCCAATGCGGATGTGAACATCACGTCCGGCATGCAGGACGTGATGTTTAAAACGTGCCAGATTGGCGAGTAAAGCTACGTGCATCAAAACAAATTTAAATCAAAGTTTACAAGATCTCCGCAGACTTTTGCGTGGGGACTAGCTGAGACTTGCGAAGATCAAGTTAGGCTGCTATTCGCTGTTGATGAAAGTCTCATCATTGCCACTGCTTGATACTAGTGTTAGCCGTGATAAGCCTTTAGCGTGCCATTTTGATTACCTCAGTCAAGGTTTGCCATTCCATGACGCAGGCAGATGTGGATCAAAAGTGATGTAACTTGTTTCACTCGTCTCTCTCTTTCCTACTTTTGCTAATGTTTTCCACCTTCTGTAGACCACACATCGTCTGGAGGGATCTAATTTGGTCTGTCGTGGGCGGGATTTCCTCAAACTGGAGAATTCTCCTCAATTCGCTCGTCACATGGAGACTTCATAAGCTCCTCGAAGAACCATGAAATCAACACAGATCTTAAGACTCTCTGCGAGGGCTTTTATTATTGAAGTGAGATTATTTTGAGAGGGTCTATTACTAGCGAACATAATCGATCGCCCTACACATCAGGTAGACAATCTGTTTTGATTAAATTGGAACCGCTACCTCAATCAGTGCTCAATTGGAACAAAATCTGCAGGATGGGTTCGAGGAAATTCTGGCCTCCCTCGTATTTTCTCCCTTTCGCCCCATCTAAAGCCCCAGAGCACTTGGGGTTGACACACAGTGTCTTACGGGCATCGTCTGTGAGTGCGTGAATGATGCTCAATATCTCAGGCATAGACTGAGGACACTCTCTATTATAGCTCTTTTCCAGCTCTCTGTCCAGCGCATTCAAAACACAACACATTTTGACAAGCTTCTCCTCTGGCGCGATTGGAAGGTCCCTAATTCCCTGCATGATGCCGGTATGATTTTGGAATATGATAGTAACCTCTGGCCCCTTTTTTATCGCACACCTGATTGGTTTGTCATATCTTTTTCGAGTTTCCGGGCTCTTACAAGCAGCTACTCGCCATCTCTTAGAGGCTGATGCAATTGCACTAACTGCGGTCTTGTGCACCCCACTTAAGCAGTCCTTCGAGCCAGACCTTGCACATCGTTCGGTGTTGTTGAATCTTTCACAAGTGCTTACAAAATCCGCGTCAGATGTTGGAATCGAAATTTGGCCTTGAACCACTGCAAGGATTTCATCCATGCAGCTTGCGAGCCTCTTTGTAACTTGGTCGACGGTACCGCAAGGTGACTTGAAATTCTTGTACATGTCTGCTCTGCTCAAACGGCGAGCATCTCTCTGGCACATGAAACCTGGATATTCATGGTGGAGTTTTGAATTAGTGATGTCACTCTTGAGATTGTGCAAGATTGTTGTGATCTGAATGTTTCATTTTTTTTCAAGCCTGTCTACATGGTTGCTTGAAAAACAGTGTGCATAACTGGATGAGCCTCTTGGCCCCTTCATCTCTGAGCAGGGAGAGAATACTTACATTGTGTTAGCGCAAAAATCACCCCAACGGCGATGATTAAATTAAATGAATTTGGCATCTTGTCGTTGATCTTTAGATTAAAACTTAACTTGTTAACTCTTGAGAACGAAGATCAAAAACACCAAACCTAGTTCACCTGTTGGATCGAGTATAATGGACGATCTTCCAAGCTTCACTCGAAAGTGAATTGGCTGGAAAAAGTTCTCTAGGATTCGCTGGAACGAACGGTTTGAGGGTGAAGTCCTGCGGCACTATAATGCACACACGGCCTACACGCACAGGATTGAGCGCAGAAGCTTGCGGACAAAATCAAAGTACGCGCAATCATCGATATGAGGGATATCTGTCCCGTCTTATATAATGCCCGATCAAGCTTGATGCCAGTGCACAAAGTCGTCCTAGTAATTTAGACGTTGACGTGATAGTAAGGCACATAAGAAGGCAAAGGAATGGCATGATAGAGCTCCAGTCTAGCGTAGGAGAAATCAGACATTTCCAGATTTGGGCAATCAACTGCAACTCAAGCGTAGACCCGTCGCGTGTTAATGCAGTGTTTATGTAATCCACGGTAAGGATGAGTTGGAAGCCTTGTCCAATTTAGGCGGAATTGCTTAACAGAATGACAACAAGATGATACGTCGCTAATGTTAGACTCGAGCTCCAAGATGGTTACCTAGACTGTCTTCTAATTCCTTGAAAAGGAAAAAGTGCGCAAAAGGGGGGAATCAAGAGTACGTGCAACAGTTAGATGTCTGCCACTGCAAGCGTAGAAGTTTGTCTGGTTTGTAGAGGACAGGTTATGATGAGGTGTTGCCTAGAACTTTTAGAAGTGGATTATTTATGACCATCTGGCAAAGATTGCAGAATCCTTCATCGATAAGTTTAGTGATTGTTGAAATAGGCGCTAATCATAGTGGGACTCAATGGAAAGGAAAGAGTTAGCAGCTCTTGTTCAGCAGCATGGATAGAAGGCATCGTTTGATTTTCGCTTCCCATCTTACAGGCACACTTGGGCGCTAATAATATTCTCTTGTTTAGCAAGAGGGAGAAGAGACACGGTTGAAGAGATGAGTTGATCTTTGGGAAATTTAATTACCATGCTAAATGTAGTTAAGATAGAAGGCTCGAGGCTTGAGATCAGTTCTTGTGTTCAGAAAGCAGAATGGAATTGTGCGTTTACCAAACCACATGCATATACATATCTTGAAGGGGAGAAATTACATTAGAAGAAGAAGAAATCCAGCATCCTACAATTGAATGTCATCATCATCACAGCTGAGCGACATAGATATTCATAGTTATGTATCACACTTGTTGATCATTTTCCCACACAGGATGGCCATCAGTCCAGGTTGTCCAATATCCAGTCCACAGTATGCGATATTCGATGATAGATGCCTACAAATTGGGTGTGGTAATTTTTTGAAAGATTTAAAAAATTTGAATGGGAGATTGCACTTGATGTTAGTTTTCAACAAATTTGACCACGATCAATATCTGTGATAAGATGAGATGAGGAATTCTGTTCGATTGAGACTCACCTGGTTGTCTACTTTGTGCACAGCCAAAACCAGCCGAAGTAATGCCAGCCAAAGTCCAACGAAAGGATCCATTGGACCCAACGGGCGTTTTCACCACTAGAGGTCCCCCTGAATCGCCAACACAAGCATCCTTGAGACCGTCCTCGTAGCCGGCACACATCATCTCTGGAAAGATCTTCAAATCAATGCCACGGGTTCTATGCCATCGCTCGCACTCGCTATTCTCGATTATGGGCACATCAACCTTCTGTAACAATCGAGTTCCATAACGATTACTGAGCGAGGGGTCGGTCTTGCCAAAGCCAGTCACAGTTCCAACCATACTTTCAAATTTAAGATCCTTGCTGGGCAAACAAACTGGAAGCACATTGTCCGTGTATTTAACAGGTTTGTCTAATTTCAATATTGCAACATCATAACGATCTGGATGGGAGGCGGAGAATCTGAAATTGGGATGCAATTTCACTTTGTTAACTTTGAAATATTGCGGTGGAAGCTCTTGGTATTGTTCGTCCTCAATATCGTAGGCACCGATTACAATCTGGAGCTTGCTCACTGGAGCTCGCGTGATAAAGCTAAATTTAAGGCACGAATGGGCACAATGAGAGGAAGATGGAGGAGAGAAGATAGATAGAGAAGCGAGGTTAGTTGAATGTTGGCCATGTTGGAGGTTGATGAGTATTCATGATTGTTGCGGCTGGCTTTTGGTTTGGCTTAAGACTTTGAGCTAGAGTTAGGTGAAAGTTCACCGAGGAGAACCACCGGAGGGAGCAGAAGCAGACTCGAGTGGAGCTAGTTAGTTGGACAGGTCATCCAGTGGCGCACTTGATTGGAAGCCCATCTCTATGACAATCATGAGGATTATTATCACGCATTTTTGCCGAGCTTCCTCGCAACTGAGAGTCTAAATAGGCAAGAGAGAGGGAGAGAGAGAGAGAGAGGCGCCACTGGAGGAGAGACCCAGCAGGAAAGAGATCTTGGGGACTGTGCATGTGTATGCCTGATGGGCAAAGGGGCAAAGTAGGAGACTTGGACGAGTTGACTTTCGCCAATCGTTTGGATCAGGTCGGCGGCAGCAAGCGTGCTCAGGTGGAAAAGTCCTGAGGGAGAATGCGTGAGTCATGGAGAGATGGGCATCAGGAGAGGAGTTATGGCGCATTGTGCGAGTCAGTGGGCCAACGGTGGCACTGCTTAGCTTGGAGGGGAGACTGTGAAGAACAGACCTGCAAGGGGCGAGGAAAGACATTGGCTCACATGCGGCGGCAAATGTGGCGTGACTTGAGGATTTGGGGCTCTGGCCGAGACACACGCACAGATGAGCCGTGATACAGGCTGAGAAAGGGAGGGAGAGAGAGAAAGAGAGACAAGGATAGGGACAGCTGAGCTAAGTTGAAAGTTGCAGCTCGAAATAGGAAGTCACTTACTGGTAGACACAATGGGCTGCCGTGACTATTGATTGCTTATCAACCAAGGCGCCGCCGCACTGGTGTTTGGCTATTTTGATGTGCACCTGGTAGGGAAATTCGCCATATCTTGCTCCCTCGCCGCCAATGATGCGCCTCTCTGGCGTCTGGATGGTGCGACCGCAAACTGGGGGAGGCCAAATTGGGGGGCAAGAGTTGGAATTTCAGTTAGAATTTGGCAAGCCAAAGGCAGTCTGGTTAGTCTCTAGACTGATACGATTTGTCAAGCAGTGTTGGAGATCAATTTTGGCCAGATTTCGGCAAGAGGCCACTGGCAAGCGCTACTTACTGTCTTCGCGTTGCTGGTTCGACTGGCTGGCCAGCCGGGCGAAGAATCCGCCCGCCGAGCTTGAGGAGGCCGATTTGGACGTCAGAGACGAGGCTCCGTTTCCGCTGCGCTCATTTGAGGCCGGCTTCTGCATGGCCCCCGAGAGGATTCCTGTGGAGCCGCTGGAGAAGGGCAGCGACATGAAGGAGCTCGCGAAGGAGGCAGAAGATGAGCTCGAGGAGGAGCCAGTCTTGTTTGGGCCCGTTCCAGGCTCGCTGCTGAAACGGACGCGGCTGAAGTTTGAGCTTCCGGCGGGCTCGGAAGTGGCCGAGGAGCCGGCAGAGTGTTGCTGCTGTTGCTGCTGGTTGGTGAACAGGTGGTTGTTGTTGTTCTTGTGGTGGTCGCTGACCAGATTGTTGAAGGAGTTTCCGAAGGCCGAGGGCGAGATGAGCGAGCTCGGCTTGAAGCGCATCAGATACTGGGAGGCGGCGCCGAACACGTCGAACATGGTGGAGAGGGGCGACGAGACGAGCGCCGCCGAGAGACTGTTGCCGGCAGCTGTGGAGGCTGTCTTGTAGGCGGCTTGCTGGCGAGTGTTATCTGTGTCTCGCGCCGGCTCCACCAGCAAGTAGGAGGCCGCCGAGCTCGAGGTGGCGGCGGACGAGGAGGAGGCCGCGCCGAAGGGCAAGGTGGCCACATTGGTGGCGCTTGAGGTGGGCGCCACGCTGGTCGAGTGGGCCAGCTGGTCGAGCATGGCGAAGGAGGCGGCGCTGGTGGGCGGAAGCGCGTTGTGGCCCTCCAGCTGGAAGTCGGCCATTTTGGGGCTGGCCGAGGAGAGTCTGTCGTGGGCCGCGAGCTCGTTCGACTGGCCGCCGGGCACGGGCACGTAGCGCTGCACCAGCGCCGAGGACGAGGTGTAGGGACTGCCGGCCGGCTGGCCCACGTCGAAGAAGACCCGCTGCTGGCCCGAGGGGGCCGAGCTTGCTGAGGAGCTGGAAGAGGAGCCGGAAGAGGGGCCGGAAGAGGAGCCTTCGGCGCTGTCGGCCGCCTGCAGGGGCAGACTCTTGGCCCGGTGGTGCTGCGGCGAGGGAGGCGACCTGTGGGGGGAGCTCTCCTCAGTTTGGCCGCTCGGGGGCTGCGAGGGGCGCTGGCCGAGAGTAGGTTGCGTCTGCTGGCCGGGCCACAGTTTGTCCCTGTTGCCACTGGCAAGCTCGTTCTCCTTTGCGTGCACGAGACCACCCGATTGGAGGGCTGCCGTTGGGCCGAAGTGGGCGGGCCGGGCGGCGGGCGAGCTGAAGGCGAGCTGCGAGGGTTGTCGCAAGTTTCTGCCCAAACTGGTGGCGGCTGTGCTCGCGCCGCTTGCACTGCCCGCACTGCCTGAACTACCTGCACTGCTCGCCTGCAGTGCCTCCTGGCCAGTGGCCCCGTCGTCTGGGTGGTCCAAGTTGCTATTATTATTATTATTATTACCGTTGCCATTATTTGTATTAGCGCCATTGTTTGGTTTTAAAAAGGTTTGCTGTTGGTCTGGTTGGCCGACCACTGTTGGCGCGTCCGAGGAGGCTCCACTGTGCTGGAAAGGTTGCAGTTTTTGGCCTTCGCGAAGGGGCGCAGCTGCCGAGAGAGAGACTGTCCCCGTCGAGCCCGCCGCTGCAACAATGAGACCATTATCGACAAGCTCGACATTTCTCTGAATGGACTGTAGTTGTTGCATCTGTTTTTGTTGCTGGAACTGATGCTGCTGCTGCTGATGCTGCAGATGCAACTGCTCGTTGGCCAATTGAGCCAGAGTGGCGCCGCTATTGTTTGTACCACTTCCAGGAGCCACTTGGGTTGGGCCCAGCAGCTGCCTATCGAGCGGCTGATTGTCTTGACGAGCGTCCAAGTGTCGCAAAGCGGCCTGATGATTGACACTGGTTGGCTGCATTGGCTGCTGCAGTTGTTGCTGCTGCAGTTGTGCCTGGGACTGTAGTTGGGACTGTGACTGAGTGGGGGGCTGCATTCTCGCCTCAATGGAGAAGGCTGCATTATTCACGCTTGCAGCTGGCGGGGGAGAGATTAGCACCATTTGGCCACCCGCAAACAATTGTTCGGCGCTCAACTTTTGCCGCTCCTCACTCAATGGTCTAATTAGAACTTGCGCCGTCTGTCTCTGGCCATTGTGGTGGTTGATGAAATTGATGTTTTCATTATTGTTTTCCTTGCTCTGTTGGGCCTGAAGTTGCACTTGATGCTGCCGCTGCTCTCCAGACTCTAAGAGGGAATAATTTGGAGGCAAATTTTTCACCTGTTTGGCCGCCAAGACAGCAGGCTGGCCGATGGCCGCACTGTTTCTCATTAGGCTAAGCTGCTGATGTTGCGCTTGTTGCTCTTGGTGTTGATGTTGATGCTGGGCTATTCTTGTGTGCAGACTCAGCTCGTCGGCCGGCAGGATGAACTCGCGCGCGTCTTTGGGCCAGTATGGAGCACTCTTCTTGCTCGTGTAGTAGCAGATGAGCACCTTTTGCTCGGCACTCTTCTGGTTGCCCGCCGGCTCGCCCTTGTCTCTGGACCCCGAAGACTGCGTGTGGGCGCCTCCAAGCAGCTCGTTGGGGGCGCTGGAGAATATGTCGCCCGCCTGTTTGGCCGACGAGGACGAGCCAGCGGAAGAGGCGCGCCGGTCGGCCACCATCAGACGGTCACTGTGGCCACGAGTTGGGCCGCCCGTCGAGGAGCGCAAATTTCGCGTCATCTGGACGCCCAGCTTGGCGCCACCCAACTGCTCGTCCAGCTGGGCCGCCAACAACTGGGGCTGGTTGAGACGGTGGCGGGCGGCCAGAGCGGCGGCGGCAATCTGGGCCAGTTGCAGGGAGCTCGGTGGGGCGCGTGCACTGTCCCCGTGCTGCAGTAGACGCGCCGCCGGCTCCTTAGGTGCGCCCCCATTCACTTGGTGCACGCGCTGCAGGTTGAGGGCGCGCGCTCTGCCCCCGCTGGGCTGCAACTCGCCACGAGCCCCGCCCAGCGCCCTTATCATTGGTCTGAAGTATCCGTTTCCGGTGGAGGCCGAGTATTGGTTGTGCTTCATCAGCTGGCAGTAGACTTGCACCTGGGAAACTTGGATCAAAGTGATGGACAACAAGCAGCAGAGCAGCCGGGCGGCCCGAAGCAGTGCGCTTGATGTTGCGGGAATCCTCGAGAGCCAACTTGCTGACTGTTGTTGTTTCCGTTTTCTTATCATCTTGAGTGTGAGCCTGTTCCGATTGGAAACAATATTCTCCCTTCTGATGCTTAGGAGTTCACTCTAGTCACTCTTATTCCTCTCGCGCTTCTCTCAATTCCACTCGACCGCTTCGCATTGGCTGCTCCCAATCGTTTGCGCTCCCATTTCCACTCGCTCCAACCTCAGCAGTTCTCGCCCAACTTTCTGGAGCCTAGTCAAGCCCAAGAGTCACTAGGAGAGAAATTAGCAATAGAAAACAATGGCCCAGGATGAATTACGAGCACATTAATCGCTGCCCACCCTTCTCAGTGCTCCAATATAGGTGTTATCATTAATATTAATAATAATAATCTATCGACAAAAAGATGGAGGTAATAATTTTGCTGTTATGCCGCCTGCCTCCTGCTTCTAGCAAAGGTCCTAGTCTTCAGGTGCTTCTTTGTTGCGAGCTTCTTTTTCGTCTCCTCATCTTTTTCCTCGATCAATTTCCAAGCCACAAATTCACCTCTCTCTCTCTTCCAATGGCCACCACCACTTTAATCCGCTGCCCTCAAAGTGCCTTCCTATGGACTAAATGCTCTCACTTCTCTTAGACGACGCTCAGTTCCTGTTGGCCCTCGCGAATTTCCAACTGATTTGAGTGCCAAGACGCTCAGCTGCAAGGCATCCTCTCACCTGTTGCCGCATGTTACAGCTCCAAGCAACTGTCTGTCTGGCTGTCTAGATTTCCATGCAACCCATTGGCGCAAAGACACACACACACACATATAATCGACTTCCGTGAGTTCGTATTAGCCCGGCCGGCTCTCTATCTTTAGATCTTTTTTGCCTCCTTTCGCTTTCGCTTTCCCTTTTGCTCCAGTCTTCAACCACCTCAAGCTCAGTGCTTGGGCCAGAAAAGAACAACAACAACAAAGAATGAACAAAAACAAAGACGAACACTAACACTCATGGACATTAGGCAATGCAGAAAACCGGCGCTATCTAAGCCGCTTGATCTCTAGCAACTTTTTTTCTTCATTTTCCGATTTAGAAACAGAGAAATCTTTCTTCCTTCGTTCCCTTGCTTTTTGCCCCTCTCACCCACTTCACTCTGCCATATCTCTTCCCTCTTCTTTCTCTTCTCTCTTCTCTTCTCTGTCTGTCTTACTCTCACCGGGCCAGAGTCGCCTTATGTCCTGATGCTCTATCTCGCCTGCTTTCTCTCTCTCTCTCTCTCTGTGTACCCAATCCCACGAGCTTCGATGCAACAGCTTTCGATGCAACAGCTTTCGATGTTGGTACTTTTTCTCTCTCTCTCTGATGGCTAACCGATGCAGCGTCTAGCCACTAAATGCGGTGGCTAATGGAGAAAGAGCAACAATACGGCGGATATAGTGAAAACAATGCCCCCCAATACGCGACACACACACACACACATTGCCTACAAGTGGCTGCTGGCGCTTGGCTGCGCTTGCTCTACTTAATGATCGCGCGCCAGAAGCAACAAGCGCGCCATAGAGAAATGTGTGTTTGTGTGCTGCCGGTGGGCGACGTCTCCGAGGCAATGGGAGAGTGTGTGTGTTAGACCAGTGCGGCTGCCGTTTGAGTGTGCGCCATGCAGCCGCGCGCACGTCTCCTCCAGCCCCTCCTCTCTGGCGCTCACTCACTCGAAGCGAGAGTGACCGACAGTGATCCAGCAGCCTCCCACTGAAGCCTCTCTACCCACTGGCTCCACACTGGCTCGAGACTGGCGCCACTCTGGCTCCACCAATCCAGCTTTCACCACCGAGCTCGAGTCTGCGCATCCGCCGTTATTGTTGCCTATGCCCACTGCTATACTGCCATACAGCTATACAGCTATACTGCTATACAGCTATGCCTGCCCCTCCTGCTCCTCGGCCGGCTCCTCTTCATGGGCCGTTAGTCTTGGGCGAGCGGAGCTTCTAGTGGCTCTTAAGCGAGCTAGCGGACGCCAAGTGGCGCCAAGCGGCCTGAAGATGCTGCCGATTTTCCAAGCCATGCATCAATAGCGATGCTTAGCTTGGGGGGTAGACACGGGCACTCTTGCCCAAGAGTCGCCGCCGCCGCCGCTCACTGCCCGCTACCTTTCTCACACACTTCCAACGGCCGCCCTCTCGTTGGAGCTTGTTGGCCATGTTTGCAGTGCGCTCTTGGTCACACGAGTGGCCAGCTACACGCCGCCCAATTGTGCACCAATCCTCAGGATGGAAAGGCCGCCCGCCACACTGGTGCATCTAAGCGTCGGCGGCCAGCAAGCGACAACGGACAGCGGACGACAGGCGACAGGCAAGAGCTTAGAGGCAAGAGGTAACAGGCGGTGATGGTACACAGACATGAGGGGGCATGAGGAGGAGAAAACAGGAAAACATGTCGCCATCGTGATCTATCTTCTTCTTCTAGTTTTGCATCACTCTTACTGTTTCGTTTTCTAACAAGAAAATCCAGAGGTTTTCGGCCAGAATGGGAGAGAAAGCGGCCGCCGCAATGATATTCGCACGCCAACAACAGTCATTGCGAGCTCCTCCACCTGGAAGACAAGAGAGACGAACAGGACAGGCTACAAGCATTAGGCTGACGTTTTGGCCGAAGCATCGAAGACAAATTCCTCATTTTCCTCAAATCCTCAGCTCTCTCTCTCTCTTCTCCACCTCCGAGTGTATCTCTCCACCTCTGTCTGGTAGTCTCAGTGTTCCTCGGCAGCTCAGCCAGTTGCAAAGTGCACATTTGTTTTCCTGAAGCGTCCGCTCATGTTCCACTGAGACACACACACACACACACACACACACACACAACATAGTCGCATAGACACGAGCTTTCAATGTGTCCACTTGGCTTGCTCTTGGCCGCCCGCTACTCCTCAGCCAGCCGCCGATGAATAGAGCCCACTTGGCTCCCTTGTGCCACTGAGTCTCCTAGGCGGTGGCTCTCCGCTCGTCTGATGGACGAGCATTATGCTGGCAACTTTGCTCAAAGTCTCTTCTTGTTTAAACGTCGCCACACACACTCACTGAGAGATGCAGAGACACCAACAAACTCTCTGCTCAAAGTAAACGCCATCGCCCAACGCCGTTTGGCCAAGCAAACGCAGGTCATGCACTTGTTTGGCCGCCCGCCCAACTGGGCTTGCCACCTTTGGTGCTCAAAGGCACTCAAAACTGTTGGCATCTCATGCTTCTGCTCCCACACTGCTGGCATGATTCCGAAGCACAGTCTCTCGGTTCACTCTTAACGCTTAATCCAGTGTCCCTAATGACCGATGATGTTGATGTTTGTTGTAACAGAGATGTGGAATTACCAGCGAGCTTTCTCTCTCGGAGGCGAAGAAACTCCGCCTCAACGGGCGACAGACAATCCTTGCATGCTAACCAATGCGCCGCTATATCCACAGGCTTCGTTCCGGGACCACAGACAGAATATCGATTAGGGCGAGAAATATGCCATCACAATAATAATGCACCTGATTCCACCCAAATGGTTTCCCTTTTTTCTCTCAAAGTTTCTTTCCCAAAGTCTTACTTTTTGGCTCTCTTCTTTTTGGCTCTTCTTGAAGAGAAAGAGAAAACACCAACTCGTGCCGAATGGTCTTCACTCTCTCGCTGCTCATTCATTCTCAGCCTACCGACAAACACACACAGACAGACACACTTACTTGCACTGTGAATCGATGCCTCTTTTACAACAACAACCACCTGTTGTTGCCAGCTCAATGGATGGCCGGCAAACATTGCAGCATTTGCGGGCCACATTCTTCGCTAGTGAGTGTGTCTGAGAGCTGACATGAGGGCCAGTGTGCATGTGTGGTCCTTTAATATAAACTCATGTTTTCGACACGAGCCATGCCAAGCCATGTGAGCAATGAGAGTATGTAGCAGTGGCCGGCGAGCGTTTTGTTGCATTTCTATTCATTAAGCGAAGTGAAAGAGAGGCTGAAAGAGAGAGAGAGAGAAAGAGGGAAAGGGGAAAATTATGGCAGAGAGAAATGGGCAGCAAAGTTGTCAGTTACAACTTGACGGCCGATTCGAGCTTTGTAAAAGCGGCCGAATATCTGTCCAACTCTTAGCCTGAAGTCTATCTCTCTTTCACTTGGCACTTCTCTTTTTGCAGATTTGCTTGAAGCAGGTGTAAAAAATATGGCTCCATTTTTGCAGTTATGCAACAACAAAAGAGTTGTTTTCCTCTCTCGCCTTTTTCATTCATCTTCTCGCTCAAACTCTGCTGACCAACCTAAAAAGGAACACTCGATGAAATATCACGAATGGTCTAATCTAAACACAGGCCACTTTCCTGAGAGAGAGAGAGAGAGAGAGAGAGAAAAGGCCCAAGATGAAGAGAGAGAAAACTCTCCAGTCCAGTGGTCTGGTCGTCTAATTCTCGCATTTGCTTTTGAGTTGGTTGCATCTCGTATAGCCAGCAAACTTTTTGCCCTTGTCCAGCGAGGCTGCTCTTTGTCGAATCATCTAAGGCTTGCTAATGCTCCCACTTTAAGCCACTATAATCTAACAAAGTAGCATGCTGCTTTCTCTCTGTCTATGCTTATACTAATTTAAGCCAGATTCATTCATTCATTCGGAGGGCACAAGTCTGGCCAGTTTGTTTCAATGTTACTTTGATGCTGCCGCCGGCCAACTAGCAGTGTCCAAATGGGAGACACAGACAGTGAGCGAGAGGCAAATAAGGAGACAAGACGAATAGGCAGCACTTGCTTGCTAGCCAGCTGAGTGAAAAGCCCCGAAGGTCAACCCAAGAGATCCAATTGATTTCTGCCCCTTTTCGTTCTCCATTCTACTTGCCACTCACTCACTCACAGACAGACAGACAGACAAAAGTGCATCCTCTTCTGCAGGCCTATAGGAATTCTGTAGGAATTTATACTAGTCTCTCCACGGCGATTGCCCTTGAATACCGAGTTCTCAATTAAACAAACTAACACAGATGCAATATAATCAGTGTTCGAATTTTAAAAGCCGCTTCACTCAAACTAAGTGTCCCTGATGGCTGTTGATTTTTTCCAACCGCTATCTTGGCTTCCCGTTTGATTGGCTGAATATTTCAACGCTAACAAGGGCTCGTCAGTTGTCACTGATCCATTAAGTTTACACTGGAGCACCGGCACAATCTCATCGAGCCTGAATGGCTGGACAAGGCCCGTAAAGACTTAGACTTTTTGCTCTTGAACCCAGGCCAATGATCCACCGTGTCCACCCCTTCTTTTTTGTCCAAGCATTTCTTTTCCCTTGCAGATTACGCGCTCCACTGCTCCAGCTAATTGAATTGCCACTCCGGCCCTGCCGTCTCATGCGCATTTGATGGTCGCCTCCACTGGCTCTTGTTCGCAATGCATTTGGGGCAACCTTGAAAAAAAACCAGCCCATTCAGACTTTCACCCAAATGTCCTCCTCTCGAGAGTGACAGAAGAAAGGCGCCCATTTTAGAATAGAGTCAAGGTCGAAATCGGGGACGCTCCTCTGTCCAATTTTGCAGACGATTTCCACCGAGCTGCTCTCATTCACGTCCAATCGGAATGATCCGACTCACATTAAGCCGAATCCAGGTGGACATCCATAGGAAAGCCCTCGGGGGACCGATGAGAGCATTATCTCTGCTACTGGTTGTTGCATGCTAATAAGACCATCTGGAGTGGCAGCATATTGCAGGGCCGACTCCGCCAGAGCCTAAGCCGAGCTCGCCTAACTCGAGCCGCGTGAAACTCATCAGGAATGTCACGCGTTTCTGTGGAAATCCCCTTTGGTTTGGTTGCTGGTGCGAAAACTTATTTTTCTTCCAGACGATACAATCTCAATGATTGACAAAATATGAACTGGACCCCAAGTCTTTCCCAGAGGGCCCCATCCTTCTTGATAGTTTGCATTCGAATTAGATTTCCAATTAATTGTAGGTGCAATTGATTATTTGGGATGCATTTGTTTTAGCCCGCATTTATTGCCATGGATGCACACTGAGGACGGAGCCCTCTCATTTACAAACAATGGCGTTTAATTTTTCCAGAAACAAATCAACATTCGGAATCAGCATTAGTCAAAAGGACAAACAGCCAAATATAGTTCCTCCAAAGTTCACAAACACGCAATTTTTCAATAAATCAAGTGGAAACTCATACCCCAATTGGCTGAAGGATGTCACTAACAACGTCAAACTATTGCCTGGCATATACCAGGGAGTTTTGGGCCAAGTGCAATTGCAGGCTGACATAATGAACGAATTGACAGCCAAGAATTCTCCCACAAGTAACTTGAAACTAGTCAGCAAGAAAAGAAGCGCCAACAGTAGTGAGTATATGAACCAATTTACGGATACACAACGTGTCAAGCAGCTACTCTCTATGAGTCGCCTATCAAACGAAACATTGGCAACAATATGGGCCCATGTGAATAAAACATTTCCCGGTCAGCTGACGAATCGAGAGGTTTGTTTAGCATTGGCTCTGATTGCGTTGTTCCAGAGATTGGGCAAGGAGGGACAGAAAACCTCCAAGGAAAGCGATCCTTTTGTTTCAGTCAAGACAGAGAAGAGGCCGCCAGTGCCAACACTTTATCCTATAAGTAACGAAAACTGTCTCGGATTGCCAAAGATCCAAGATCAGAATCGTCTCACCACATCGAATTCTGTGCCAACGGAACTGAATAAGAAAGAAGCCTGTCTCCTTCTAGATATAGACGACGATTGGGACCAAGAAGCCGAGAAGAGAGCAGCTCAATCATCGAATAGTCAGGATTTTGCGTGTCGGAGTAAAGGAAGCAATGGGACACACCAAAATAATGCATCAGTTCTAGATCTTATAGATAACGATCTAGTCAGGGGCCCCCAACTTCTCTACAAGATATCAAGAGTATGGTTTGAGGTTATGATATCTATGAGGGCCCTTTTCAAGCGTGTGTTCGACATCTTGAATGTGGAAAATGATCGAAAGAGTGCCTTGGAGGCACTGAATTCTCCTCAAGGCATTCTTTTCTGCAAAAATCTATGTCTTTGTTACCCAATAGCGCATAATATCAATTTTAAAGTGGATGAACTGCGAAAGAAGAATCTACTTGAAACTTTAACGAATTTCGATAAGAAGCATATTCTACAGATAACAGATCTCATGTTATCCATCAACGAGTATTGGGCAGTATTGATAAATCTCTTCCACGAATCTGGCCAAACTAACTTCATCGAGCTCATTATGGACAGTTTGAACAGAACAAATGAGACAGTAACTAGCAAGAACAAAGACGAATTGTTTGATGAATTGGATTGCTCTAACAGCACGGATTTATGTGCGATCTGTCACACGAAATTTTACCTGATTAATATAGGCGACGCCATTGAAAAGAAGGAGCTCTCACCCGAAGATCTTGAGCTCGCATTCGACCAAGAGGTACTAACGATGGATGGATGTTATTATTATCACGCGAGATGTGCCAACTATTGGTTGAACAATGTGGATGCTAGATCGGGGAAACTTCCATTCTGTGAACATGAGCCCCAAGGAGATATACTCCGGCCAACAAATTTGCAAGCATCCTAGAAATCCCGCTGCCTTGCACGACGACCTCGGCCTCGATTGCGGCCTCTTCCTCTGCCCCTGCGTCCCTGGCGACCTCGCTGGCCTCTGCTGATTGGTCCAGACATGGTATTGGAATCAGAAGTGTAATTCTGATTCCTATTCAGATCGTCCGATATTGCAGTACTGTTGGCGTTCCCTCCACCACCATCGTCGTCGTCGTCGTCATCATCGTCGTCGTCGCCACAAGCCATCACCGTCATGGCTAACAGTAGAGTTGCCATGATGGCGCCCATTAACATCAACTTCCTCGTCTTAACCATCTTGAAAATTTGACTTATTGTATAATCTACGGACCAAGCTTAGTTCACTCCTCCAGTGGTGTAACGGTGAATTGGAAGCCCAAAGCTCATCTACTTGATGACCAGGTAGAACCGATGTTATATATGCATGCCAAACAGGGCCATCAAAGAGGCCTGCTTCGAAAAAATGTTGATACATTTGTGCAATAGTTTGCGACTAAACAATGGATGCAAAAAAGTGACAGCTAACAATAGATAAAGGTTGACCCAATGATTGCTTAGTTTACGCCATACGACAAACAAATTCGTTTCGTTGAATTATTTACAACCATTTCTCTTTCTCAAAACGAGCGCTCCCTTGACTCTGAATTCTCATCAATCGACCGCCGAGACTGTTTGGGCATGTTGCTTGGAATAAATTTCACACATCCTCCTTTCGCAATTGTCAACTATTGGGAAAATCTGTTGTCACATTTCGATCAAGGCAGTAATTTTTGGCAGTCTTACATCACGATCATCGAAAAGTTGCGCAGAAGACTAGCCTAACGAAGTGTCGATTGTCGAGCCAATAATGATGCAACGATACGTCGAGGCCTGAGGACAATCATGAAGTGAGCAATGTTTGCCCGGAGACTTAGGTGTATGCGGATAGAAGATCGTGGGATCTGTCAATCGATGGGAGCCACCCGCAACGAGCCATGGACCAATGTTAGACTGTGAGCGGGAATAGTTGGATGCCGCCAACCAGTTTCCGTCACTCCGGCGAATAAGCCGTAATTATCGACGTTGTTAGAGCTAGTTGCTTCTCCATCTTCTTGAACCCATTGTCTTGCTCCTCTACGCTCCTGAAGGAGCGCTGGTCGTCCGAAAGATGCCATTGAACTGAGATGTGTTCGGAGAACTGCCTTTCTAAAATTGCTGCTCATTTCTCAGCCCATTGATTTAGGTCGCTCCAAGTGTTGCCCAATATAATTCCTCCCCCTCTTGCTTTGAAGAGTGGGACGAAGTCTCCAGAGTTTCTCACTTTGAAATCAACACCTTCAACGGTGGAAAGGAGCGATCGGCACTTTGAGCTGCTTGGAGTCTTCCTTCGTCACACATCCAGTGGACAATCTGGCACCGCGATCAGATCTTTCTCGCTTGGTCTTCTCCTCCTTGAGTTGTGTGGTTGGGCTTCGGATTTATCAAGTAACTCAAACTAGAAATCAGACAATTCAGAGAGCGCCAGAGATCCGAATGAATATTCAAGATGTCCGACGCCAATCGAGGAACCAAGTGCCAAGAAAGATTTCGGATTTTAGCAATGAATGATGCAAATACTGTCGAAGAAACGCGCAAGAAGAGTCCAGAATCTTACCTCGATTGCAAGAAATAGTCCACGAGCTTTATCTTTAGAAGGATACGATCAAAATAAACATCTTTGCCTCTTCATTCTAACGATTTGCACCATTTTGGCGACAATCTTGGTGGCAAGCAGACCCGAAGAATTTGGCTGCGTTGCAGCGGAAAATCCGATCCTTTTTGCAAGTGCATTGGCAGCTCACGATCAGCTCGATGGACAGGCATCAAACCATACATTCTTCTTCGCTGATCCGGCAGGTTATATGACGGCCCCTATGGTCTCCTCATTGAAACATTCACCCTTAAAGGAGGAACAACCGGATGGAAATGACAAAGATGCAGAACAGGCAAACGTGGTCTTCGACGATGACGAACCAGAGAGCGAGAATGAAGCTTCGGATGCTGAGGCACCCGAAGAGGAAGAAGAAGATGACGAAGATGAGGACGAGAATGAGCTGGAGTTTTTCGGCAAAAACTCTGTGACACCATTTGATTTTGGGCTCGATGACATCGGAGGATCTAGTGATAAGGAGGCGAAGCCGAGCTCCATCAAGCAGGAGAAATTCCATGATTTTGACGATTTCGATGCTCTGCATCTGAAAAATTTCTATCGCAAGCGGCCGAAGCCACTGAAAAGTGATCGAAAACGAATGAGTTATTATGGAGCGAGAGAGAAAGAACCAGAGAGTAAACTCAGAGGAAAGAGAGTGGAGCTTCCTATGCACAATCACGGACTTCAAATGGGCAGCAAAGCTATGCCAAGCGACATAATGGAGGACAGACAAGGGCAAAATAGTGCTGCGAGACCTTACCTGTCTAATAGGGCTAATCGGTGCGTTATGCCCCTCTCCCAGTCTGCGGTGGCATCCTGTTTAACGATCAACATGATTGAATGGGCTTTACGGAGGGCGAGACGGCTCATGGGAGGCCAAGTAGTGCTAGACAGTGGCAGCACAATACTGAGGCCGCCAAGCGAGCAGAGTATCAATTCCATTGGAGAACTGATCGAGTTGACGAGCAGAATTTTGGCTCTAAACTTTCACCTAACCCCCGAGGAAGTGGCCATCGGCCTGGAACGGATCGATACCAGAGAGACCAGCTTGTGGCCCATGTGTCCTCGCTTTTATCGAGCCGCAACCATCACCCAATTGGCGGGCAATCCACCCGTGTCGTCTTGTTTGGTGGCCCGCCAACGAGCATCCATCCTATCAAACCGCTACAGGACCCACTCGGGCCGCTGCAACAACCTTCTTCACGGCCATCTGGGCGCCTCTCACATGCCCTTCAGTCGCATGCTTGAGCCGGCCTACTCAGATTCCGTCGGCCTACCCAGAGGCTCCCTGTACAATGAGCTGCCTGCAGCTCGCATTGTATCGCTTGCACTCCACTCGAGTCGCATCCAGCCAATCTCGTCCGACTTGTCGGCCTTGTTCGCCAACTGGGGCCAGCTGATCAACCATGATTTGGCCTCTGCAAGTGGGGGCAGAGGTGAGTGATTGGAGATTGCCAGATTTACTCCAAACTTGGGGCCTGATCAGGATTACCGCTCCTCATGGTCCCCCATTTCTTCCTCCTCTCTATCAATCAACGAAAAGCTGCCTACATCTCTACTATTTCTAGTATAGGAAAATCTAACTCAGGTGATATTTGTTCTCGCACGTTAAATTGTCATTCGATTCCCCCATGCAACAGACTCAACTGGACACCAAGGTGCTTGCTGCAAGTTGCGTAGACAAACCTCTAATGCAGTCTCGAGCCCGTTGAGCAGGATCTGTTTCCCGATTTACCTGCCCCCAAACGACCCAGTTTATGCACCCTATGGATTGGATTGTCACGAATTCAAGCGTTCAATTGCAGCCCTCAGGCCTGGTTGCTCTCTAGGCGCTCGAAGCCAAGTGAACCTGGTCACTGCCTTCATCGACGGCTCCTTCGTCTATGGCTCCTCTTCGGACGAGTCGCGCTCTCTGAGGTCAACCAGACGCGTGGGCCAACTGGCCACCTGGTACTACTTCAGACAGCAACAACTGAAGCCTCTGCTGCCGCCCCAAGTCGAGTCGCCCGACGAAGAGTGCGTGGGACGGCCGGCGGGTTTGTACTGCTTCCGGTCGGGCGACGCTCGAACCAACCAGAATCTGCCCCTGGTAATTATGCACACCATCCACACAAGGCAGCACAATCGTCTGGCCGAGGCGCTGGCAACTCTGAACCCCCATTGGACCTCGGACCACGTTTACCATGAGGCCAGACACATTCACGTGGCCATGCTGCAGCATATCATTCTCAACGAGTATCTGCCCCTCTTGCTTGGGAGCAAGAGTGGTCTTTTGAGCAAGTTCAATCTGCTCGAGGCTGACCTCTATTGGAACGAATACAATCCCGAACTGAATCCAAGCGTCTCGGTTGAGTTTGCAGCGGCCGCCTTTCGTCAGGGCCACAGTTCGGTGCCCAGTCTTGTCTATCGGTTGCCCTTCTTTTTGGCCAGCGGTCGGCGGGCGCGCGTCTACCCCTTGCGCCAGCTCTTCAGACAACCTTGGCCCCTGTTTGAGCCCTGGGCCTTGGACGAGTTTCTCACCGGCCTGCTGGAAACTCCCTCGCAATCGGTTGACCAGTTCGTGAGTGAAGAATTGTCGGGCCACTTGTTGCAGGAGCCAGACGAAGCGATTGGCATGGACTTGGTGGCCATCAACATCCAACGAGGTGAGTATGAAGTCGACAACCAGCACTTGCAACTGGTGGCCTGTTTGGCAGGTGGTTACCTACCATTCAAACAGAGAAGCTCAATGATTAAACTCCTCCAACTGCATCCAAATGCACCCACACCAATTCGCCTAAATCCTTAGGTCGAGATCAAGGAGTGGCCAGTTACAATGCCTTCAGACAGTGGTGCGGACTGGGCCGTTTTGAGACCTTCGAGGAGCTGAAAACAGTGATGAGCAACGGGACGAGCGTCATGTTTGCCGCTCTCTATCGATCGGTCGACGATATTGACCTATTCAGCGCCGGTTTGGCCGAGTTCCCGCTCGAGGACGCGCTAGTTGGGCCCACCTTCGCCTGCATGATTGCCCACCAGTTCAGGACACTCAGACAGGCCGACCGCTTCTGGTTCGAGTCCTCGGCCGGCCCTCACGCCTTCACTCCTCGCCAACTGGCGACCATCAAACAGGTGACACTGGCGCGCATCATTTGCACCAATTCGGACCGATACGCCCGCAATCCAATGGACACCATTCAAGTGTACGCTATGCGTCTGCCGCACCCAGTCACCAATCCGCAAGTGTCCTGCTCGGAGTTGCCCGATGTGGACCTGATGGCTTGGCAGGAATTGTTGCCGCCCAGTGTTCCGAGCTCTGAGACAAACAACGAGCAGGACAATGACGACGAGTGACTGTAATGAGGAATCCAATGAAATGCTCATAGTCAGTCTCTGACTTTAACAGGAATTCCAATCAACAAATAGACGAGATATTAGGAGTCTGTTTGGGATAGTTTTTGCAAATCCAAAAAAGTGGATGATTTGTCTGCCTCTTAGCTCGCAAGAGGAAAGAGCATGCAAAATATTTTTATTGTATTGTAATCAAATTAGATCAGTCTACATCTGGCTCTTGCATTGGGGCGCTTGGCGCTTTACTCTTCGAGCTGGCCGCCTGTTGTTTGCTCTTCTCTAGTTGGCTCGCCTGCTGTTGCTCGTATTGGCTCAGCTTGTCCAGGGCCAAGTTCACGTGAGTTGAGGCCATCTTGTAGCCAGTTAGCATGGCCTTGTTTGCAGTGGACAACAAGTCGTTCACCACCTCAGATCTGGCAGCACGAGCACGGCTGCCGAAACTGCCGTGGTGACGATGATGGTGGTGATGTCTGCCGCCATGCTGGTGGTGTTGGTACGCCTGGTTTTGCCCATGCTCTTGCTCCCTTTGGTCGGGCATCTCTGCAGTGGGGACACTTTGGCCAGACGGATGAGGCTGCTGAGGGGCACTGGGCACAGTCGATGGAGCTGAGGATCGATGTCCTGCTCGAGCGGCTGCCACTCGAGCCAATGCTGCAGCCGCCTTCTCCTCCAGGTGGGCCTGTTTGGCCGCATACTTGGCCGCCTTGGCCGCCTGTTTTGCAGCTTTCTTCGTCAAATGATGGCCAAATCTTCCCAGACCATCGCTTATTCTGCGACCACTTGTTGTTGGGTCGTCGGTGGCAGCCTCCTCATCGCAAGTTTCCTGGAGGCGCTCTAAGCACAAACGATCTATGTCGTTCTTTAGCTTTTCGATTTGTATCTTTGCCTCGAGCTTTTCCATCCGTTCGAGGCGGAAATCTTGCCGATAGATGTTGAGCTGCTGCTGCAGAAGACAGATCTCATAATCGCGCTTACCAATGTCGTTGAGTTGCTGCTCCAATTTGTCGCACTGTTTCATGGGGTCATCATTTAGGGCGTAAAATTCAACCTTTTTGGCGTCGAAGTGTTTCCCTAATTCCTCCTTGCTCATGGTGGAGAAATCCACAGGCCGTCGCTCGACAACCTCAGACTGCTGCTGGTCCTGGTTCTGCTCGTCATTTTGTTGGCACAGCTCGTCTTCAGTGGCATCGATTTGCATTGTGGTCGCTTGGTGTGGATCATTTGAGTTCAAATTGCGTCCGTTTCTCTCCGCCAGCAAAAGAGCCTCATTGGCGAATGATTCGTTGCCGATCGATGGATACATTCCAGTTTGATCATTTTGGATGGAGCTCGCCTTGCTCGAATGGGCTGCATCCAGAGATTCGCTCACCTCGAGCTTCATGTCCTTCAACTTGACCTCCATATTTTTCAACCTCTCACTAAGGACGGAATTCTGGCGTTGCAACTTACGTATCTGATGCTCTAGATCTGCCTTCTGAACAGAAAATTGTGCCTCCCGTTTCTTGGAATCCTCCTGGATCTTTTTGAACTCGCTGAGACGATCCTTGACATATTCGTTGTTGGTCTCAAGAGCACGAATCAGGTCCTGATTTTCGCTACGTAAATTTATGATCATCTCAATCAGAGAATCTCCCAGATGTGTGCTGCTGCCCATTTGTAGACTCGATTGCAGTGCATTGAGCGATTTGTCGATTTGGTTCTTGGACATTGATTGTTGTTTCTCTTTGTTCGCTTGGATCGGATTGTGTGGCAGTGAGGGACCAATGAGAACATTGTCTGAGGACAGATCCTCGTGTTGCATGTCCACCACTTGGAAATCGTCCGATTCCTCTTGGGCTACCGGTGCTCCAGTGGCCTGGGCCTCCATGTTGTTCTCCTTCTCCGCAGGGTTTTGCTGATTCTCTGCAATTGCTTCAGGCATATTGGTCTTTTTGATCGCTTCTACGGGTAACGAGTATTGCTTTGTTTCGTGGTTTTCCTTCAGGGCAGCTTGCTTCTCCAAATCGGACTCGCTGAAATTTGGCATAGAAATTGAAGCCACTTGTTGAGTATTTTGGTCGATCGTATTCAACTTGATCAAAGCTGGCAATCTGTTTTGCTTGGTGGCACCAAATGAGCTGAGTTCGTCTAATTTGATGAGTGATATGGAATTTGATGGAGAAATATCATCTGCTGACTTTGTGCTAGACATTGTTCTTTGTGAATTGTTGTAGCTAGGATTTGATCTTATAATGAAGACTCAGTGGTGGTTGTAGCTTCCTTAAATACTGATCTAAAAGAAAGTCACTGGTACTTGTCCACAATATAGTGGAGAATAAAAAGAAATAAGAAAAAGAAAAACGAAAAAAGTCTCCCGGCAAGCTCACAAGATAGTCAACAACAAGTGCTAGTGAGCGTCACATCATTCTTTCCTTCCCCACTTTTGCACTGGGCCGCGCACATTCTCAACTCCTGGCCTGCCTTCCAAGGGGCTTTTTATTATTGCACGCGATCTGATGTGCCCTTAGCACTTGAAAGTCGGTCCAACAGAGCCACTAACTAGAGTTGCCTTGCACGACGCTGATGCGCAACCAGTGCCAAAGAACGAGCAAAGACTTATGGATAAGACTTGTTTAGACGGCGCACACAATTTCCTACAACACTAACAGGTTGCAAGAAAACTTCGATGACTCATCCAACCCCTTCGGGCCTTGAGAGGGACATGCATAGAGAAGTTCAGGAGGAGGTGTCTCCCCGCTCTTAGAATCCCTAGTTAATGGCATTTTTCAGGACCCTTCAATTCTCCCCGATCTTTTATCCACTCAGGCAACTCCAAGCGATGACTCATTCGAGCAGAGTTTACAGCTAACCTTAGTATATTCTATAAATGTACCAAAGCAGGTTGAGCAAACGGTAACAGTAGAAGTCAGCGGACTGATTCTTTCTCTATGACTCATTCCAAGACGGAAGACGTGGCACCTGTTGGTCTGAAATAGATTAGAACTTCTCTGAGGGGGTCTAGGTGTCTATCAATCTGATTGCAAAGATAACCATTCGTTCGCCTAATGGCAAATCCAAGCCCAGCCATCACAGCTATAAACGTCTGATATCGGATCAGGTCTCGAGATCAGTCTGATCATTCTAAATGCAGCATTGATAGTTTGGAGTAAGAGACTAATAACCATCGAGATCCCGCCGACAGATTAGCGATCGTTTCTTTATTTTGACTAAAAATCTGCTGCTGACTCAAAATGTAAAGTCCAGTGATCACTCACAGGCAAGGGGCGACTGTCCTGTGTTCTGGCGACTCGGTCAGACCTCTTTTGTAGACTGGGTCATGTGCCAGATCGATGGGGTCTCGTGCCCTCACGTGCATGCCCGTGGAATTCAAGTCACAAAGTCAAGCTCCTGTTTGGAGCGGAAAGGATTCGCAGATGAGTTTTATTGTTTAGCTGGGGCCGAATGTGTGGTTGAGCTGTGATCAATGCGATCATTCATCCGCAATCAGTCTATTGTCAACTCCGCGCGTTGAACGCCCAGAGATTTATTGCTAAATCAGTGATCTGTGCACCACTAGCACCATAAAAGGGTAGCGCAAAATAATTGGACCAGCGATTGAAGAAATCTTGTTGTGGGCGTTTCATTTTGGCTAGATCGCGAGGCTGAGTTCTTCTGAGTGCGAAAGCGAACCATGATGGCCCGATCCCGAGGAGATTGAGGTCCTCTGATCGCTCATTATCATTTAGAGGGAGACAAAGATCAACGGAGTCGGATCGAAAATTTTCACCCTTCTCTAATGATCGACATCGATCGCTCTCCATGAGAATAAATCACAACAAGGCTGATGTCAGAGAATTAGAGATACTTTTCCGATCCATCTATTGATCTATCAATGGATCGCATTGTATCATGTGCATAAGCATATATATTTTACTTCTTGGAATTCCTCCAGGCCGAGATGACCACCTTCTCTTCCCAGGCCAGACTCCTTGACGCCTCCGAATGGGACCTCGCAAGTCGATATCACACCCTCGTTCACGCCAACCATTCCTGATTCTAGCTTCTTAGATACTCTATTAATCTGACCCAAATCTTGAGAGTAAAAGTAAGCCGCTAGGCCATGTCTCACAGAGTTGGCCAATTCTAGGGCCTCCTCTTCGGTGCTAAACTTTACAATCGCCGCAACAGGTCCAAAGGTTTCCTCTTGACAGCATAACATATCGTGCTTTGCGTCAACTATAAGTGTTGGCTCGAAGTGATTCGCTTTTGGAGATTTTCCACCAACGACTAATTTCGCTCCACCTTCTATTGCATTCTGAACATGTGCTTCAACTTTCTTAACTGCATTGGCATTGATAAGAGATCCTAATGTTGTTTTTTCGCTCATGACGTCTCCAGGCTTCAACTTTTCTTGCATTTTCTGCTTCAACAGTTCAACAAATTTGTCATATACGGTAGCCTGAACAAGACATCTATTTGCACAAACACATGTTTGACCATTATTCCTAAATTTAGAAGCTATGTATCCGCTGACCGCTTTTTCCAGATTGGCTGATTCAAAAACAATAAACGGAGCGTTACCTCCAAGTTCAAGACAAACTCTTTTCACTGTTGATGCACTTTGTTGAAGTAGGAGCTTACCGACGGCTGAGGAGCCGGTAAAAGATATCACTTTGAGATCAGGGGATTTGCACATATGCATACCTACTTTCGGGGAATTCTGGACGCTTGACGGGACAATGTTAACCACTCCTTCGGGTATGTCCATACCATCAATCAATTTGGCAATAGCTAGTGCTGAGTAGGGTGTATCAGGTGCGGGCTTTATAACTGCAGTGCAGCCGGCTGCCAAAGCAGCGGCTAGTTTCCTTGTGATCATCGCATTTGGAAAGTTCCAAGGAGTTATGATACCAACAGGGCCAGCTGGTTGCCGGATATACATAAGAGTTTTATCGGGGAAGGGACTCGAGATCAACTCGCCTTTGATAGACCTAGCGATGTCGGCATACCATTCAAAGAAAGAGGCACCGTATGCTATCTCGCCCATTGCTTCACTCATAGGCTTTCCTGATTCGATCGTAAGAATTTCGGCCAACTCCTTCTGATTGGCCATCTGGGCGGCAGCCATCTGTCTTAAGAGATGGGACCTTTGCTTGGCTGTGGTTTCACTCCATGACTTGAAACTTTTTGTGGCTGCTTGTGCAGCAAATATGAAATCTTGTTCATCGCAATCGGCAACTTCGCCGATCACCTCGTTGGTTGCTGGATTAAGAACTGGAAATACCTGATGACTGTCTGACTCTAGCCACCGGCCATTGATGTAAGCTTGCGATTGGAAGAATATGTTGTTTGCGGTTGCATAATGTCTCCTTCCAAGACCGTGACCTAGTCCCCTTCGAACGATAGGCCTCAATCTGGCCAACATCATCAAGGATATAGCTGTATCACGGCTCTATGAGAGGAAATTGGTCTCAAAAACTGAGATAATAGAGTTCGATTCATGTGATTGTGTCTCACAGATACTAAACACGCTTAAGAGAAATCACTCGCAGGAAAATTAGTCTGCAGGTTGATTTTTTGGGCTGAAATTTCGCACCCGGACTTCAGCCACGGGTTACTGCCAATTTCAAAACTTGCACGCTGCAACACTTTCTTCGCGCGTCTCGCACGCTTTGCAAATTCTCTTTCTCAGCTTGTATTGAACAAACTTTTGCACAGAAAATGCTTGGATAGCCCGCGACAGTTGTTTCCTATAGATAAGACCAGCTTAATATTGATCGATTCGTAAACATAACAAGATGATACGTTCAAGTTCAAGAAAAGTAAAGCCCACAACTAAATTTGTGGAATTTGAGTTAACGTCCAATGGGAAAAAGCGCGGTAGGCCGCGTAAGATTGTCAATACTCACAATGATACCGACCCAAACATACAACATCAAGCAAATCAATCCTTCACACCGGTTCAACAGGCCCACAGTCAATCTTTCGCTCACGCATCATCGAAAGAGGAGCCACAACCTCACATAGAGGAACAAAAAACACCCTCCGTCATCCAACAGGAGCTATCATTGCCATCTACTCCACAACAGCAAACTCCTGTTCGCCCCAAGCGGGAACCCAAAACACAACCTACACCTACTCCGACCGCAGTTACTCGTGTAGAAAGTAACATAGAAAAAATACAAAATAACCAAACCTCAACACCCATTAGAGAACCTAGAAGTACCACAAAACCCATCTCATCGAGAAAAGAAGAGTTAATGAGATTGAGAGACGAGAACATCACTCTAAAAGCCAGACTAGATCAATTGTCACTTGATTACGAGGAGTTGAAGCGTCAGACTTCATACACAGGATTGACTGTACCCAAAGCCGATTTCGATGATCTCAAAGAAAGATATCAACGTGATGTAGCTCATGCAAAAAAGCACGAATGGTGCATTGTCTGTCTCACACAATCAAAATATCACTGTTGCTGGAATACCACCTACTGTTCACAAAAATGTCAGGTGGCTGATTGGTATGCAAGGCATGGTAAGACATGTGAAAGGAGAAAATCTCTCCTGAGGAATTGCGCTTTGTAAAATTTTCATGAGATAAATTGTCACCAAGGAATCTTACAAACTTTAGATAGTTGATTACATTCGGTTGGGCTCCTCAATTGCCAGCCCATTCATCTTTGGATATTCGGCAACATTGACCGATACATTCTTTAGTAATTATTAGCTCATGAATTTGTCCGGGGAATTAATCATTCCCCATCGTTCAAAAGATCTCTCGGATAGATCAATTGGCACTAATCCCCGAAGGAGTAAGTGGATTCGGTGGACTTTCTAGTGCTTGTATGGCTGCTTGATCGAGGCAAGCCTGCTGAACACGCTCTACAATTACACCTAATTGCAATGAAGTTTGAGGCCACCGCATGTCAAAGGTGTTGAGATATATATCGAGGGCCATCCTGTTGGATTTTCGTCGAATCTCCACGAGGTCACGCGCTAGTTGATTTGCGGTCTTATCTGGTTTGTCGACTGCCTGGCCAAAGTCTTCAATCATATCCAATACCCTATTCGCCTCCAAATGTATAGCTTCCCTAATGGAGGTCGGGAGATTGGATTCATTTACCATAGCCTCCATATTTTCAGCCCATTTAGCTAGAGTTTTATTGGCATTGTCCAGCTCGCGCTGACAAGTGTTGGCACCAGTTGTGGGAGCTAATGACCGCATATTAGTTTGGGGAACCAACTTAATCTTATTAGTTCACCCGCAGCGTACGGAATGTTTCTCGAGACAAGAAGATACTTACCAGATTGCACAACCAACAATCCGAAACTAGCCACCAATAAACATACAGTTGCTTGTCGTGTTAATCTTAAGGCCATTTTGTCTATTTCTCCTCTCGAGTTCAATCTTCACCCAATTTTAGGCTCTTCACACTTCCAATTTATAGTCGGAACTTTTGATTACCTCTCCATGAGTGTAGTGGAGCTTCAAAAACACTATTCGAGATGAAAAACTCGCTCGTCATGATTGTCTGACCCTTCCGCAACACATATGGCATATGACTGCTAGTCTTTATCACAACTCCAAACGTAAACGAGAGCGGAAGTTCCAAGAGTTGAAAGAATCATTGTAGTGAGACATCCAAACAAAGCTGATCCAGCTGCAATTTCCGTTTCTGAACCTGTCACTGCTCACCTGTTGCCAAAAGGGTGGCAGGAGCCAGCAGTGCAAAAGGCATCATGGTCTGGTGGAAAGATGTATATAGATTAAGAGTGTGAATCTAGCTGGTGTCATAGCAGCAGTAAAATATTGTTGCGTTAATTGTCTGCACAGCTCTACACGGTCAGCGATTTTGCAAATGGTTGCACAACAGACTAGAACCTAGAATCGTAGAGGAAATTACGCCAGGCTTTACGTGTGAGCTGCTAAGATTTGAAAGACGTATCAAACATGGTGGCCAGTGAACTCGAACCGAAACAACCCGATGCGAGAACCTACCAGAATATAGGAGCTACCGGAGTCTGATTTGAAACAGCCACATCACTCGTAAGTATAAAAATGGGTTTTTATTAGGATTTAGCGGCTTTGTCAATATAGGGCCTCGTATACGGTAGCCTTCTTCTCTCCTGAACCTGTTGCAAAGTATTTATCATCGCTACTTATATCGCAAGACAAGACTGACGAGTTTTCTTGGAACTGTGGCAAAGTGAAAGGGAAAGCAGGTGTATCAAGGGTTAGTCTAAATGATTTCTTGTGAGAACTTTTTCACATGTCAAATTGATTCGAGGAAACTTACCTTCATTATTTGCGGACAGTTGATTGCGGGTGAACCGCATAAGTTTAAGAGCTTGTCTTTACCAGTGCTTATAAACCATTTACCTGATGCAGCGAACTTCAGGGCCAGCACACAACTGTCATGCATCTTGAGCTGCATTTTATCAGGTTTGTTTGTTGTGTTCATCACTTCTATAATACTGTTTTCCATTCCAACTGAGATGTAGTCGCCAGTGGGACAACAACCTAGAGAGAATATTTGAGAACTGAACTTAGTTTTACTGACATATGATTTCTCACCAACTATCTTATTAGAACTCAAATCCCATTGCTTTAGAGTCGTGTCTAAGCCTCCTGTCCATATGGTATTGCCATCACTACTTATATCTATACAACTGGCTCCGTCCTCGTGACCTTGCCATTTACCAATTAGTTGTAGGTTGTGAATATCGTACAGGCCAATAGTTCCGTCGCTGAAACATGTGATGCAAGTTTTAGAATCAGGGCTGATGGCAAGGGCGTAGCAGGCTGTGGCAAGCTCCTTAAGTTCTCCAATCTTGACCGGGCCACCTCCAGCTAGATCCCAGACGCTGATGGGCGGAACTTCTCCTCCGACGATCAACTTTTTGCCATCAGGTAACAATTTACACGAGCGAACATATGCATCAGAGGGTAAACAGGCCAATTCGGCCACAGGAGTTTGTATGACTTTAGGGGCACGGACTTCATTATTGCTTTCCGAATTGTCGAGGGACCAAACTTTAACAAAACCTTTTCCGCCTGTGTAAATATTTCGAGTTGGATTGCTTAAAGCGACGGCACAAACAACTTCACCATGATCTAGACTGAAAACTTCGCGCGCTTTTTTCGGTACCGCAGGATCTGCTAGCGCCCTTGGAGAGCATGGAATAAATTTTGTTTGACCATCTGAATCTAGCTGGATAGAGTATGGCTCAGGTAGTGGTCCAAAGGGCATTTTCATCCCACCCGGACCAAGAGGTGGCACAGGTAATCCATCAGGACCTATCGGGCCCAGGGGGAACATAGGACGACCATATGCGGGTAAACCTGGGTATGGTGGTGCGTTGGGTGGAAGTCCTGCGGCTCCGGGCCCTAATGGGCCTAGAGGGCCAGGCATCGGACCTGGAGGTAATGTACTAGGTGATGATTTGGCCTTGTGAGAACTCGATGTCTTCGGAGAGGCCCGCTCACGGCCACTCGGTCCACACCCACTGGTGACACTTGATGCTCGCGACAATGGACGCTCTTTCTTGAATGCTTTGTTTTGATTCCAATCGGAAGAACCTCCATTCTCACGGGGGGAGGTAGAGCCGTTATGATGGTTATTTGGTGAGCATGTTCGATCATTATCACCGTCCACAACTAGATCCTCACTCTTTTCATCATCACTGAGTGAGGAGGAATTATTCATCATGACTTGATGCTGCTGACTGAGCATGTCGTCATTTCGTTTATGTTTCTTGGAGGAAGTGTGATGCTTAGAGTCGATTTGTGACATGTTGTGACCATCCCGATCACTCGTTGTGCTTGAGCTGCTGGCAGCTCTTCGTTCACTATCGATCGAATTTCTCGGTGGCTTATTGTGATTGTTGAATGTGTTGTTGCTACTTGTATTGGTATTATTATTTAGTGATCCTATGTTGTTGTTGTTTGGTATTGGATTATCTAAATTTGGAATTTGATTGCTTCTGCTAGTTGGAGGAGCATCTTTAGGCATTAGATGGGGTGGTAAGACGCCACCAGGCATCCCTGGCATTCCAGCTAATCCTGCTGCCCCTAGACCTGGAAGGCCTGGGCCTCCAGACATAGCTAAGAGGCCAGCAGCGTTTGGCGGTGAGGACATGTTGAGACCATGTTGAACTAATGCATGGGGCGGTAAGCCATGGAGAGGGGGCCCATGAGGAGGCATTGAGTGAGGAGGCATATTGTGTGGGAGTCCAGCATGCAATGGAGGTCCGTGCGGGGGTAAACCCGGGACTCCAGGTAAACCTGGAGTGCCAGGCAAAGGTCGACCTAAACCGGGCAGTCCGGCCATAGGGTTCATTTCGGATGCAGCATAACCTTCGCGCATCTGTTGATCTACAATAGAATTTAATTCTTCAGGAGACACCTGTTTGGCTCTATCTACTGAACTTGCGATCTGTGCTTGTTGATCGTTGGATACTATGGGTAAAATGTTTAGAATAATATTATTTAACCTTTTGGCAATCTCTTTCTGCTTACAAACATCTAAATGCAGCCCATAAGACATCTCGTAATACATTATAAACTGTTTATGGGCTTCAGCTTTTTCATTGTGCAATTTTTCCACCTCCATTCTAAGACTATGATTTGCTGCTTGTAAGACGTCGAATTCTTTTTTTATTCTATCACAACTTTCATTGATTACTGTCATAGGACCGCCTGTAAACTGCCCCGATGGGGCAGGAGGCGGAGCCTGCGGATTATTAGGTGGGCCTGTATGTCTTGTCTGAAACATGTTAAAATTTTTTTTTACGTTACAATTGGGGTGTCCAGTAAATAAAAGTGATGATATACTATTGAATAGATAGTAGTTTATCGTCCGAGGGGATGGTCGAGCAGAAATAGCAGGCCCTGAGGGACCGAGAGAATAAGCGAGAGCAGCGTCGCTGGCAAACCTTCAGGGCGAGCGAGAGAAAACCGAGCGCGCTTTGAGGTGAAGATTGGCAACAATACTGCTGGCGCAGCAGCGTTCAACGAGGTGACGGCGGCGAGCGCCGCGCGGGACTAAATTCACTAGCGGCGAGGGGCAGCCTGCGAGAAAGAGAGACAGAGAGTGAGCACGGCTAACTCGATTCAGTCACACGCACAAGGCCCGCGCGGCACCACACAAGAAGCCGCTGGGCTCGGGCGGCACGAAAAAGGCTCACCCCAAAACCGGGCAGCAAAAGAGGCGGACAAACAGCAGAACGAGGGGCAGAATATATTGGATAAGGCCAGCACCCTGCCCATGGGGGACGCGCAAATTATGATCGCGTGCACTTCGTTGCTTATAATCACTTGGGCTAGGTTATGATCTTGCCCCGCGCGCGGGCAGCACAATCGCGAAGCGAAATGACAGTCTCCCAGAACGGACAAGCGGGACTGATTGGGACTGCTAGAGGCGAGAAGGCGTGGCCTGACCACGGGCTGGTCGGGCAGCGGTTTTGGTGTTGTTGTGGAGCAGCGCTCTAGCGCACCAATGGGAGGGACCGCGTACGCTCGCCTAGCTGACCCTCGCGGGAAACGAACGAGCAATTCCCACATCTCCCCCTTCATGCTTCGGGCACGCTTTGCCACGCCCACTCACAAATTTCGGGAACTGCCGAGTTCAGGCTCACTTTATAAACTGCAATCGTAATCAACACTGCATCTCATTGTAGAAGTGTCAGGACACTTGTCACAAGACTTAAAGTCCAGTGACTCGATAGATGGGGAACAGATCAATCTGAAAAGCATTGGCCCGAACGGAAACACTGGTTCTTCTTCAGTGGTGAGAGGAAATGCGTTCAGTGGCAGTGGCAAAATGACCATCAGAGTCGATAGCGAGTTGATGGCGGTCAAAGTCGGATGACTGCCGAACTCGAGAATACTCCAAAGAAGGGACAGGGTTGACCTGATCGAGGATTATATGAATCGCGATCAGATCCATTCTCGGACTAGATGGTCAATCAACGTTCCCATGTCCGATAATGTTATCAAATATAAGACTGTCCACTTGGTGGTATTGTTGCAGAGCATTCGATTCAACTTGTAAGAGTCAGCCCGAACGTCCTGAAACTACTTGAAAGGTGCAGACAGTGGAGGATAGCTCGTGACGCGAGATTAATCGCAGCTGACACTCTAATTATCAAGTATGATGTCCCGCAAATATCAGCCTCAGATACTGGCCAATGCCGAATAGCCTCGAGCCGTATCGGTCGACGGAGGATAAAGAATTCGTAGAAAATGGATAGGCAATGATCCTAATTCTCGTAAGTCCAACGCCATGAAATTGGAATTCTAATGTATTTGATCTGAAGGGACTGTTTTGATTAGACACCTGGGCATATCTCAGGCGACGCTGCACAATTCTATGAAGAGCGCTCGCTGTCGATGATCCGCGAGAGCATACAACGTGTGCTGATTCTTGGCACGTTTCTGCAACAATTGCATCCTCACATCGCATGCCTTCCCTCCAGCAATTTGTATTGATCATCTAACATATCTCTTTGTCTGAATCTATCTGCAGATATATCCACCTGAACCTCAGCACCTTCCATGGTATTGCAAACTGTCAAGAAACCAAGCAATATGACGAACGTCAAGGCGGCTGGACCAGCAGCATCTGTCAAAGTGAAGGATTTAGTGTTGGATCTGGTGGACCTCAGAGACCCTACAAACATATATCTTGCTGTGGTTTTTCTTACCGGTGTTATTCAATTCATATACGTCATACTTGTAGGCACATTTCCATTCAATGCATTCCTGGCGGGATTTTTGTCGTGTGTCACATCATTCGTTCTAGGCGTATGCCTGAAGAAGACAGGAGAGTTCAAGGGATTCTTATTTGCACATCTAGTGTTACATTTGGCCGTCCTAATGTTGATAGGCTAGCCTCACGTTTATATGAATCGATATGGATTCATCAAAATGCATGTCATCATTTCTACAAGTCTGGGGTCAACAGTCTAAGCCGAATCCTCAGAGGAGTTAGCCTTGCGGCAATATTTATTACAATAAAATTATCATTCGATTTTCTGATGGACAGATCATGAGAACGTCTGTAGACGATCAGGCCAAGGGCAGATCCCTAGCTTCACGCTGATAAGTAGCATAGATTGTGGTGAGAAGTGTCCCGATCAGCACTAGAAGCTCGGACGGATTCAACGAATAGCCAGCCAAGGTTACGAAATGGTTGCACTTATCCCCGCCACAGCAAGAGGTGCAGTTCCAGTCGTTGTACCAGATCCTGTCACATTTGCGATTGCGATCCTCTGAGGCTTCCTCACATTCTAATCGAGTTGCACATCGCTTTGAGATGAAATATTGCTTCTGATCTGTCTGTGACCAGTATGGCGTGCTACGCCATCTCACCTCTGACAAGCACTGATCCTGATTAAAATCGCAAGTTTTGACAGTCTCGACGCATTTGTTCTTATTATCTGGTTGATTTTGGCAGACGTAACATTCTAACTGGCTAGTTGATGTCACTAAGGATAAGAGCACAACAGTTGCCACCATGCAGATGCTTTGCGATAGTTTGTGAGTCATGTCTACAGCTTTTGGTTGATTGGATAAGATCCTTCCAGGCCTTACTTTTTCAATAGGATTCTCTTAGCTGTTCTTCTGATATCACGACGTTTGTGCTTGAGCTTTCTCAATTTGTTGTCCAATATTTTAGGCTCTAAGAGGGGCAGGCACTTGATTTTACGAACCAATTTAAAGTGCTCGATCGGAATGGGCTCGTCCAGGTTCCTGGTTGGCATTATATTTCGGATGATAATCTGAGATCAAGTTGTAGAATGATATCTCGAGTTGTTTAAGCGAATGGGAAGGAGTTGTTAGCAAAAATCAAACATACATTCTAGTAATGGGATAAACTTTGCGAGAAACTCCATGTCTCTGGGCAGCATCGCCGGAGCCGCCGCCGCACATCAACACAAACATTGCCACGTTGTTCACATCTAACTCTCTTCGGATCACCGATAGCAGCATCCTCAAGTTAGCATCTTACTGATGATAATCATTCTATAGGAGAAACTTTTCGAAGATGGTGTATAGAAGGGCGCCATTCTACTTCAGGCTCAGATCGGTGCCAAGAACGACCGCGAAGCTGATCAAGAATGAGCTGCCAGTTACTTATAACGACAAAGTATATCCCCAAATACCCTATCTCATAAGAAAAAAACAGGCCAAAATCAAAGTATCAAATCAGATTGGTAACAATCTGTCAGGTCAACTGGTTGGACTTGCACAAAAAGTAACTAAGCTAATAAGAGATGAGCGTTTGGTTTGCTCTAGCTTCAACACTGCCACTACAATTAGGCCCCATGTGGATCGCTTGATTGTTGAGGCGATGAGATACGGTGATAAGCATAGGCCAACTATGGCTTTAGCAAACTTCTGGTTATTAGACAAGAGTCTGATACACAAGTTGTTCAAAGAGTTAGTTCCTCGTTACGAAAATTACACGTCCGCTTTCACCGCCATCCACAGGCTCGGATATGACTACTCTAAATGCAATCTGACAGTCACAGAGGCAAAAAAAAGGACAGGGGTACCACTGAGATTTGGCGGTGGTGGTGAAACAATCATAGAGCTGAGGGGGAACAACTTGCCACCAATAGTGCGGCCGAAATTGAATAAATCCCAGTTCTTGTCAAATGTGCTGATAAACGCGGCTCGCCTCAACCTAAAGCAGATGGATGCCAAGGAAGCCATAGAGGCTGGAACAGGATCGAAGTAGCTGCTACAGTATTCCAATAAGTAGGGAACTGTAGTGAGACCAAATGTTTGTATCTGAGGCTATGAAGGTGGAAAAAATAGATTAAAGCGATTCCCTGCAGGCTGGAAATCATCAATGTTCACCCCAATACTGAGAACCGACATTCCTTAGTGTAAGGTTTGGGTATTTGGTTTATCTATCTAGTTGAGGAAAGTGCTCCATTGGATTGCCGGTCATCGCTTGAAGAGACTGTGTCATGTTATTAAAGGTGACTTTTTAATCAGTCCAGCGTTGAGCCCGATGCAGCAGATTCAACCTCCAGCGTGGAGGGGTGTCTTATGGAGTGGCCGATTGAATGAGGCTGAGGTAAAGAAGATGAGCCGACCACTTTCGAGTTATTATGTCACTGTAGTTGGCATACTCTTGACCAGCTTTAATTCTGCTCGATTTTCTTTCCCCAAACTCTCAGTTCCAGTAGACGACCATTGCTCCGCTGCAGGAATGTTGCCTTTGTGCAGCTCCACTCTAAATTGGAGAGCTCAATGCATGAATTCATGAGCAACAATGTCTAGCTAACCAGTGGTTGCTCATCATTTTCGATATCATCAACAGTGCAGCTTTGGCCGCACACTAGCCGAACTTGAATCCAAGCAAACGCTCACAAGTGTGCCACTAGATGCAGATGGCAAGCTAGCAATAAGGTGAAACAGCGGAGACGCTGAGAGGGGTTTTACTTTGCCTTACTCTGGTGTACATGGAGTTAGCTAAGCAATAACAACCTGCTTGACCACTCTTATTTGCTTGCTCACATCTGATTAAGGCTCTCCACCACCTCGTTAGATCCTTTTCTCCTTGTCTCCCTCTCTCTCTTTACATCCAGACATTCAGCCAGTCCATGTGTTTGGATTTCACTTCAAGTTCAAGTTATGCTTCTCCTGAGAGCAAAGCTAGTTTCTCCCTCCTTGAGCCTGCAAAACGAATTGAACCGAAGTGAAACTCCTTTCCTTTCCACTCTTGAATTTCTTGGACACTCTTCTTTGCGGCTCCTTCGCAGTCTTGGTAATATATTTATTTTGTGTCAAGCGGATTGTCTTCGCGATGATGTCTTTGTGGGAGCGTGAGGAGGAATGTTGAAATTTCGGCCAGGCCAGAGAGGGAGGAAGATTGTTGCAGAGTGCAGCTCAGAGTGGTTATGATCCAGCGATCTATGGCGTTATGTCATCATTTTTGTCGCGCCGCATACCAGTTCTGCTGGCCAAATGGCCGCTGATGCAATGTTCTAATTGTGTCACACCATCTGAGAAAGAAGCTCGTCCTCCACGGTCAATTTTGTCGTGCCAATTCAAGGCGAAAAGGAGGCTTGTGGCTGGTGGATGAGGAGACACAACGGGCAGCTTCAGCAGGGGAGAGGTGAAAACAAATTGGCAACAGTCAATCTTGGTTGAGAGAAATTTTTCCAACCAAGGGGGAGAAAGTCACCTGTTGCGGCTCACCTTCATCAGACTTAGGGTCTCCTTATCGAGGCCAAGGGAGGAAATGTGCTTTTTTCTCACTTCTTGAAGCAAATGGTCAATTCTGGCGCTTGACGGGCACTTAATTGTGGGAGAGAGAAAGTGCAACGACAAGACAAGAGTGCTTTGCACTCTTTCTGGAAATCCCTCCTCAAAGGTCGGCATTGTTTTCTGTCTTCCAGCCACGAAGCAAAAGGAGCGAAAATAATGTTCTTCTGGTTGCATTCAAGCTTGAACAATGATCATATAATGTTCTCTTGTCTCGTTTGTTCAGGTGTCCGAGTGGGAGATTTGCGCCAACTTGGTGAGTGATTCTGAATGAGCGGCCACTGTTGAGGCTCGTTTTCAATGGAACAATAAATTTCCTGCTTCTGCAATCAACGGTAAGCGCCTTTCTTCATCCGTTTAAGTGAGAGCTAGAGGGGAGAGAGTTATGGGCCGAGAATAGCGAGAAAAGAGAATGAATGAAAGAAGAAAAGTGGCGCTTAAATCATTTGGAAACACTTCTTTTAGCCAAACCAAAACAAGGGATATAACTTTTTATTGCCCTTTCTCGTCGGCCTGGGGAGAACTCTCGACGACAGAACCCAATTCTGATGCCCCAGTGATCAGCTGTGGACTGCGAAGAAGACTCATCGTCTTCCTCTGATAAACAATTTGAAAAATTTCCTCCAGAGAGCGTCTTGAGATCCAATGAAATCCAATGCGACCAATCTAGGTCTTTGCCCCTTGAGCTGCACGATCGAGCAAGCAGACCATCATTTTCCCGCTGGTTTGATCGCAAGCCAGCAATTGTGGCCGATTACAAGTTGAGACTAACGAGCAACAGAGACTGACAGCAAATCCACGAATTGTTGCCGACAGCGATTGTTGTTAACCAAAAACCAGGGGTTCCTCCATGGTTCTACTACGAAGTTGAACCAACTGACCTTCGCCTAAGGGTGTTTGAGTGGGCGCTGCTCTTTCGCGTCCAAATGCAGATTGAATATGAGCTTTGGTTGAGTTCAATTGTGAGCAAGGAATCCACTGATGCAATCACTATACTATGTAATAGAAACCTCGATGGCTCAGTCATGGTGCAGGTGTTCGAAACAAGTGGCCGAACGAGCAGACGACGAAGTGCTATAACTCATTTCGTTTTCCACACTGGGCTCCCAGGCACTGTATAGGCGCGGGTAACCTGAGCTGGACAGTCGCATATTTTCCCATAAGAAGCCTTTGCCCACTCGGCGGGAGCCGTATTTCTCGATAATGTCAGAAAAATGGCCAAGCAGCACTCCCCGTGACTGTCTGTCTCTATTTTTGGCTGACAAATGGTGCGACCAATACGAGGAGGAAGCTCGCAGGAGACAGTAGAGGTTGAGCTCGAGATGGAGATGGAGATGGAGATGGAGAAGAGCACAGCCGATGGACCGATGCAAATGAAGACATGAGTCTGGCCAACATGAGTGCCTTCTGTCCTGGTGACTGGCTAGTTTTCCAACCATTAGCCATTTGCAACCAAGCGGCCGTCTCCACTAGCCACTGGTCATTTCACCATTACACCGGCGAGCTTCTTCCTTGCCGAAAAGAGAAAGCGACTTTTGCTAATTAAAACGATGACCATTGGCTCGCCGATTTGCATGCTTGTTTCTCTCTGCCTCTCTCTCTCTCATTGCCCCCTCTGTCTCTCGGAAGGCTTCTGTTCCTCCATTGTCGCTTGACCAATCTCGTAAATTTAATATTCATCCATCTCTTAGGGGCGAGAGCCTGTTGCTCTCCGTTGGTTGGGAAAACTATTCCTCCTTGCCGAGGCTACTCTCTCCCTCTCTCTAGGCTGCACTTGGCAGCACTTTGGGCGACAAAGATCATCTTAGCTAGTCGCTCGGCCGGCCAAAATGGTACCGAGCTGACCAGAGTGAGGGTTGAGTGTGGAAAAGGCTGGCCACTTTTGCGCAGGCTTTCTGGCGGCGCGCTCGCTGCGTGCGCACACTTTCGGCCGCGGAGGAAACTTGTCCGCCGTTTCTCAACTGCTCGGCCTACCTTAGGTCCAACTGCACTGCTCCAATGCTTAGGCCGGACATGCAACGGCAAGCTTGCGGCTTCGGATTGGCTCTGGAAGGAGCGAGAAAGAGGTTGCTGGGTAAAAAGAGCGAGCGAGAGAGAGAGACAAAAGTGAAACATAATCATCATCTCTAAGCATCGGCGAATGGGACTAGCATCGAGTTAAGGCCGCATCGAAAAGGAGGCAGCTCAGTGAATGGAGTGGTAAGAGGCAGCAACAAGTAGCCACAACGGTCAATTATTTGAGTCCCCCCATGAAATGGTTGGCAAAATTCACCTCAAGCTCCACAAGAGCATCAGTGAAAGGCCATAAACACTTTCGAAAATCATAATCCTCATCACTTAGGTGCGGGCGTGGCACTGTTCATATTTTAGTCTTCAAAATTCGAGTTGGCCACACCAAGTCTTCAAGAGTGCACGAGTACTGCAAGAGTGTTAGTTTAGCTTTTGGTTGATGTGAGAAACCTCTTCCAAAGTGCACCCAAGAGAGCAGGCTAGTAGTCGACTTCGAAGGGCGACATAGAAGGCGACTAGAGAGAGAAGAGAGAGGAGAGAACAGTTGCAGATGATGAAAAATATGACGAAGAATCATTCGGCCAGGGAGATAAAAGTAGACTGAGCTTCGGGCTGAAATAGTCAGTGTTCTGGATGAAGTTTAGGAGTGAGGTTTGATCGTGGTCGATACTTTCCAGACACACTTACAGACAGTGACCAAGCGAAGTGGTGTCGCTCGGTGCATTGAAGCAAGATAGTCATTGTTATTGTTATTTTGTTATTGTTGAAACTTTCATTATAATTATTATAATTTGGATAAGAAACTAGCAAGAAGAAATGTACGAACATTCGGCGCCCTTCCAAATAAACTGGCTCGAGGCGTTCGTCTCGGCGCCAATCAGACTGGCCTTCAAGATAAACGACCGAAGCCGAAGAAGAAGAGGCAGCGGCGAGGAGACGAGCAACAGTGGACAGGCTGCCTGCGAGTCGGGCAGCAGTGAGCCGACGCTGGTGGGAGGCAAAAGGGGGGCCAGATGTCTGAGAAGAAGCCTGATGGAGAGTCTGAGGACGCCCTTTGTTTTCCTGACCCTCAACGATTCCATCCTACTGCTGACCATATGTTTGCTCATCACCAGCCAATGCTCAATCGTCCACCTGGTCGCCGCCCAATCGCACAGACAAATCCCACTGATCAACAACCACAACATCAACAATCAGGCGCCCAAGCAGGACCGTCTGCATGAGGAGCAGGTGTCTCTGTTGAGGAACCACGCGCACTACTTGAACGTGGCGCCGGCCGTGCACTTTTCCTACCAAGATGGGCGCCAGTTGAGTGGGCGCTCGCTAGACACAGACTCACTAGACACTGCCGCCTCCTCAAAGTCCAGCTCCAGCTCCTCGTCTCACATCCACAAACGCTCCTCGGCCGCCCTTTTGGCGCCCGCAAACCAGCTCAACCCGCACCCAGAACCCCGCTCATTTAGACCTCCAAAGATGGCCCAAAATCCCCCACTGGTCAGCTCGTCCACCTCGGCCACTCTGGTGGGCCAACATCTGAGCCGACGGATGATGAACTCGCCGCCCAGCTGGCTGCCGGCCGGCCTCAACTCGCAGCCACTCGAGCCCAACGACTGGTCTTCGGGCCAGCAGCAGCTCGACTTGTTGCCAGCTGACCAGCAGCAACAGCAACAACAGTCCGTAGAACACTCCTCGGCCACACAGATGCAACAGAAGCTGGCCAGAAATCCCGAACTGGAGGCCCAACTCTTGAGACAGAAGCAGCACATCCAATACCACGACCAGTGGCCCTCCTTGGCGGGCAAGTGTCACAAGCGAACGCTCAACTTCTGCGCCTCAGTGCTGCCATTCAACACAACCACCTTTCCAAACATCATCGGCGACACGAACCGTTTCGAGGTGAAGAGATCGTTGCCGTTTTTCGGCTTCCTCGCCAAATCCTCGTGCAACAGAAGGCTCGACGAGCTGCTCTGTTTGCTGCTGGAGCCGCCATGCAACCCAAGCAGCGGAAACGCCATCCCGCCTTGCAAGAAGTTTTGCCGCCTCGCACTCGAGGGCTGCAACGAGTACATTCCGGCCACTCTGGCGCTCTCCTCGGTCTTCGACTGTCGCCAATATCCAGACTCTAGCGACCCAAACGTGTGCGTCAACCTGGCCCAGGGGAGCAAGTGTTCCTCAGACGAGTTCAAGTGTCCAGACAAGACCTGCATTCCACGTAAAGTAGTCCTCCAATTAATCCGCAGAGAAACCCCTTTCCGCCTCTTAGATACAGTCCTCCCGTGTCTGCGCGTCTAGCCCGCTCCAGAGTAGGGTTGGGAATTTCTTGTTTTCACAACTTTTATCCCAGAATCACAGAATTGTTCATCTTTCTCCGGAAAGCCCAGGAAACCTGGGGTACCCCTGAAAGTGGGTCTTATGTCTCTACCCTGAGGTTTCGAATGAGTTTTTAGGGGCCAAGATCCATGATTTCTAGGAATAGTTCGTCGATGAAATGAATAATTTTGAGGAACGCGAAAATTTTTGAATTTAATTCAAATATCTAGACCGTCCATGCTGAGTAAACCCTTAGAATTTATGCCCTTCGCATAGTGGCACGATCGACGAGTAGATCATGTGACGCGATGTGACTGCGACGGCAGTTGATTGTCACATGCGGGTGAACGTGGAGCACTGAAATAGCCTACGATTTTCTTTCTGGGGTGAGCCCAGAATTTGCCCGAAATGATTCACAGAGCCCAACCCAGAATTGCCGCATGCACACCCCAAGAAATTCCCAACCCTACTCCAGAGCGAGCGCAGCACGCAGACACTCGGCCGAGAGGGTAGCAGCGGCGACCAGAGACTCTCTGGTGTGTCTTTCTGCAAGAGCGACGCAAACACAAACGCAAACTGAAACAAAACAAACTAACTAACTGTCAATGATTTATCTCCGCCAATTTGCATCACACGTTTGTGCACACAAAAACACAACACAAACACACCGCAACCCAAAACAACAACTGGAAACAACAGGCAATTGGCTGTGCGACGGTGTGAGGGACTGCATGTTTGCAGCCGACGAGGCTAACTGCACGAGTAAGTATCTTTTGCCGGCACGACTTTCTCTTTTCGGCCCTTTTTCGCCAAACAAACAAACCTTTTCCAGAATGAGATTCAATTAGTTTCGCAGCTCCAGTGCAGCTTTGCCGCAAAGGGAAGGGTTAAAAGCAGCCGCCAAAGAGTCTATTTGCAGAGAGACTCTTGGGCCGAGGAAGTGCTCGCCTCTTCTGGCACTCTCGCTCCTTTTTTCCCTCTGTCTCTCCACGCTTATCAATTCAAAATCTCCAAGATCTCTCTCTTTCTCTTTATCCATCTCCTCTGGCACTTTAAACTGGACAAAGCTCTAGCTGGAGAGCTAGACACAAGCTCTCCAGCCGATTGCCATCTCCTGTAACAAGAACAACAACAACAACGGCAACTGCAACTGCAACAAAGCTCAACTACAAACTGTAAATGGCCAACCAGGGAAACAACTGCAAACTAATGACACAAACATGAATCTGGTGGAAAGCTCCGCCCCTTTGCGCTTATTTGCATCCTGCTTTCTGGTTCTGTTCCGCCTCCAAAGCAACAAGTGGCCAAATGGAGCGCCGCTCAGAAGAGAAGCTGCAGAGAGTAAGAGAGAGAGCGAGATTTGCATCTGCTTTCTGCTTTGTGTTTGTGCTCGTCGCTTGTTGTTTTTTCTCGGCCTCAAGTGAGCTTAGGTCTGAGGCGAGATGAGATAATGTAAATCGGCTGGTAAAAAGTGAATAAGCTCCAACGAGCCGGCGAGAAGAATGGTGAAAAGAGGAAGATGGAAAACTTCTCCACTGAACTTTTTCTCCTCCTCCACTTTTCTCCAAAATGAACACTCCAAAATGGAGACTGTCTTAAATGGACAGTCTAGAATGGACACTCCAAAACAGAAACACTCGCAAGATTTAGCTTGTTAGCCAGAGACGAGCAGCTCAAGAGGGAACTTTTACTTTGTTCCAAGAAATGGACAAATTAATAGTGGCCAAGCTAAGCTCGCTAAGCTCCACCTAAGGTCTACTCTGATCTAATCCACCTGAACATGAGCCACGAGCGGCCACACACACTCAAAGAGTTCACTTTGTCTCGTTTAAAGTGTGCAATAGTCAGCAAGCGCGTTCAGTATGACGTAAAATGCCAACAAGTGAACTGTCCACAACTTTTCCAACTCTCTGTCGTGACGCTGCCTCCTCATAATGTTCCCCGCGGCTTCTCCTCCACTCGACCTCCATTTAGTTTTCTCAATTTCTCCTTCGCATTCTCATCCTCTTCTTTTGGCCGAAAAAGAAACTCAAAAGGCCAGCAGGAAAATCTAATCCAAACCGAACCGAACCAATTCGAAACGAAACAAACTAACTAATAGAGCAACAAAATCCCTTTTGCTTGCCAAAACTGTGCGCCAAAACTGTGGAAAATCAAAATTCCAAACTCGCACACAAAACAAAACCACATATTTACATGGAAAATGGGCAAAAACAGCCTCGAACGAGACTCCAATGTTGTCCGTTTGCTCCACCGAGGAGTTCAAATGCGACGGCAAATGCGTGCCAAAAGGTGAGTAAGCCGTTCGCAAGCTAAGAGGCTGCTTGGAAATTCAATTAGGCGAAAGAGGAAAGCTGCTCTTCTTCTTCTTTTGAGAAAAGCGGACCAATCGAGAGCATCAAAGTGGGCGCAAAAGCAAAAGCAAAAGCAAAAGCAAGAGAGATTTGCACAGACTAGGTGACATTAGTGTTAGCCTGAGTTATCTTTGCAGCGCGCCAGACCTCTCCTTTAGGACGCCCACGCGTGCAGTGTGGCGTGAGAAAACAGTGCGCCGAAAGCAAAACACTCAACAGCTCGCCCGAATTGGGCCAGCTCATTACCTAATGAGCCAGAGACTTGGTCTAGCGAGACCAAGTTGGAATTTCCTCTCCTTGTCCTGCCCAAAGCTCTGCTCTGTCGCCTCGCCTGAGGCTCAGTTCGAGCTCGGAACCAAAACTGAGAGCAGAACTGAGACTGACATGGACATTCTCAGCTGCGACTTTGCCAACTGAGGCCGGCCAGTGTCCAGGAATCGAGAGCAGCAATTAACGCATTTCTTCTCCAACACTAAAATCTGCAAAAAAATCCACTCTGACCACTGGCCTTTATCCAGCCTGGAAATGCGACGGCGAACGCGACTGTTTGGGTAAGTGGAGATCCCTGATTTGTCTCAATCCCTGGCTTTCGAAATCCAATCGATTGTGACAAAAATCGACGAAAATGGAGAAACATTCCGCCCACCGACAGTCAGCTCCAACTGACCGTTCTTCTCGTATAATTTGATCGTTTATATAAACTCAATCCAGATGGAAGCGACGAGGAGAACTGCGACCTGAGGCCGCGTTGTGGGCCAGACAGGTTCAAGTGTGCGGATGGGAATGGGTGCATTCCGAGGCCTTGGGTGTGCGACGGGAAGGCTGAGTGCCGCGACGGTTCGGACGAGCTGAACTGCGAGCAGCGCGAGTGCGGCGAGAACGACTTCAAGTGCGGCAACGGAGTTTGCGTGCCCAAACTGTGGCGCTGCGACCGCCAGTACGACTGCAAGGACGGCAGCGACGAGCGATACTGCGTCTACCCAACCAGCTCCACGACGACAAGCACCACAACAACCACCACCACCACTAGCACCACAACTACAACCACTCCAGCTCCCACAGTGATGTCCAGCAGCGCGCTCAGTGGGGCCGATTCGGCTGGAGGTGAGCCAGCCAGCATTTCCCTTGCTGGTGGGCGGCCGCCGGTGGACCAGGAGGAGCCGGTGATCATGGTGAACACCTCGAGCTCCTACTCGACTGAGGCGGCCGAGCAGCAGGGCGGCCAGCAGAGGTTCGAGCTGCAGCTGGGCGGCGACGTGGCCCGCATCATCCAGCACGAGTCCGCCTCAGAGCAACTCTCGGCGACCAACAGTTCCCACAGGGAGCCCGACAGGAGTCCAGTCTTGCCAGCCCAGAAACAGACACAGACACAGACGCCCATTGCAACGACGACAACCAGCAGCACCACTCCGGCGCCCACCCCAGTCTCTAGCTCGGCTCTGCAGGCCATAGCGATCAGCGACCAGCTGATGGCGATGCAGGCCAACAAGTTCGACTACGAGCTGCTGCCGAGCGCCTCAAACTCTGTGCAAACGGGCGAAGGAGTGCAAGTGCATTCAATGCAGTCGCAACAGTCGCCCGCCCACCAGCAGCGCGGCTCGTCTAAGTTCATGGGCGAGCCTGGCGCGCAACCAGAGGCCGCCCAGCCGAGCGAGCAACACTTGCTCGCTCCAGAGCACCGGCAACAGTTGCCGGCGGCCAGCCAGAATCGAGTGCCCATCTACAGGAGTTTGTTCAAGTCGCTGAAGCAGGTGGGCCATCAGGCAGCCCCAATGCACCTGAGACAGCAGCAGCAGCAGCACGGTGGCGACCACATGCCAGTCAGGGTGGTTGCTCGACGCCGGCGTGATCGAGTGCAGGCGAGTGGGGCCGGCCACATGGTGGCGCCACCAATGGGCCAGGAGAGCTTGGCCATGGGCGAGCTCAACGACTCGCCGCCGGCCACAGTGGGCAACACAAATCCACAAAGCCATCAGCAAGTGGCCCACTCGCTCAGACACAACCGACTGTCTTCGGGGCCCAATCAGTTGGTGTCTAGGAACAGCGCCGGCTCGGTGGCCAGCTACTTGTCCTTGCTGAACAGTCGCTACAACTTGCGGCTGCCTCGAGTGGGCGCCAGTCTGAACAACCAGCCTCAGTAGACTCACGGCACAAACACTAGAGTCTGGCCTCTGACAGCGCTAAATAGTAGGAACAAACTATCTCACTCTCTTTGTCTCTCAAACTTCTTCCATATTTATGACAACAACAACAACAATCACACTGCACACATCTGCAAGCGCCACAATGCACCAGCACAAACACCAGCCGAAACTAATGGATCATCTGCGGAGTGAACAAGATGAGAAACAATTATCAACTCCAAGAGCTATTCCATTTAAATCATCAAAACAAGGCGAAATTCAGACGACTTGAACCGCAATGAATGATTTTTCTGTTGGCCAAAACACACAAGCACACACACACACACACACAAAGACAAAGGATCCCTAGTTATAATGCACTCGTGTTTGCCCGATTAACTGCAAGTCTCAATGCAATCCTCATGCTTGTAGCATGTATTTATCACTCATGCCGAGACTTAAATAAAGCAATCTTTCATCTTCCACCACATGTTCAACAAGCCCAAAGTCATATGGCTCGTGTTTAACAAGACCAATGATCGACTCATTGACACTTTGACTAGCTCGACAACTGACTGCTTGCTTCCAACTTGCACTCATCCGCCTCATTTAGCCCAAACTGATAAGAGATCGCAGCCACGAGCACTCTTTGGGCTGTTTTGGCTCTTTTTTTGCTCTCTAGAGGCCGCCGAATGTGAGAGTCGAGGAGGAGGAATGACAAAAATGACAAAAACGCCAAGAGTTTGACGTCTTCTTCTAGGAACGCTCAATTGCGCCACTAGAGCACAGTTGCCATCCATTCACCAGGCGCCTCATCATCTAGATCAGCCTTTTTTCCTCACCATCTTCTCATCCAACACAATTGTTCTCTTCTTTTTATCTCGCCGCCTTGTTTCCCTCCAAATGTTCTCGAGATTAGCACGTCTTATGATCGCGTTACAGCACAGTTTTTCCTTGTCTTTTCCACTGGCCAGTTGCCGGGCGCGTGAACTGGACGAAGCCCAGGGACTATAAAAAGGAGAGTTCACTATTTCGGGGCTCATTATTCAGAAAATAAACAGTTAGAAAAGAGCAAATCAGTTAAAAATTAGTAAAATCTAGTAAAATTTAACGTTAATCAACAGAAACTCTCTGTATTTCCAAGAGAACTAAGCGTCAAATAATGTGCCCAAAGGTTAGCCTAGCTCAGAGACTTTCCAGACAATCAAAATGCGCTGATTTCCTTCGTTCTTCCGATATAACTGACTGGCGTTGGCCGGCCTGATACTTAAAAATTTAGAAACATTTCAAGAAGGACAGTCTTAGACAAGATCAAAATGTCCCACTGACAGACAATGACAGCGAGCATTGCTCAGCAAGCCCTTTTTCAGCACACAAAAGCACACATTTACTATTCCAAAATGGATCATCACCAGCTGGCTTCAAGGAGCCCCATCGAATCAAGCCTCAAAATGAGCCTGTGAGTATAGTAACCAAGTTTCGGTGGACTCGACGCTTCACAATTAGTCCAAAACTTTCGATCAATTTCACCAAATCGATCAAAAACCGATCTGAAAGTCAAAAATCGACTCCAAAGTGAGGCCAAATCGAGCAGCTGAAATGCGTTTGGCCAAAAAGACTAACCTCAGTCTCGCCCTCGTTTGGAACCATGGCCAAAAGCTTGCCAATATCAACCACTATCTATCGTCACCATCGTCCTCTCAGTGTGGAAGCATCAGATTTCTCCTCATCACCCAGAGCAGAGCTCCCCTCTTGCCTCAGTCCATCGACACAGTTTTGGTCTCCGATAATTACGGTCTCAGAAGTCGAAGAAGCAGACTCGCAGAGGAACCCAAATGGAGAGTGTGCAGTTTCTCGAGCCCAGCATCAGACTGGTGGAGCCTTTCCACCAGTTGGCCCCCTACATGAGCAACTTGAGTGAGGCCGACTTCTCTCAAGCCAACTTCGCCAAGTTCGCCGACCGCCTTCTGGGCGACTCCTCCTCCTCCTCCTCTTCCTCTTCCGCCTCCTCCTTCTCCTCCTCGAGCTCGTCTGCTTCCTGGGAGGAGCCCGCACTCAGTCCCTCCTGGTCCCAAAGCCAGTCGCCCGCCTCCTCATGGCAAGCCTGCATCGAGGGCGCCCAAGTGAGCGCCCCCAAAAGCAGTTGGCCCAACTCTCCGTACACAGTCTCCAGCCAGGCCGCCTCGCCGCACGTGGCGCCATCTGCAGCCCTCGAGCCGCAATACTGCGATTTCATCCCCGAAAACTCGTCCTACTCTCACTCAAGCTTCTCCTCGGGCTCCTCCTACTCCTCCTGCTCCTATCCGACCAGTGGAGCCAGTTCCCCGGGCAGCGATGGCGACAATTGGCCCATGAACTCGCCCCTCGAGCAACACCTAGACCCAAGTGGAGCCAAATTCAATGGCCAGACCTCCGGTGGCAAGGTGGTCGGTTTCTCGCGCAAGAGACGCAACGCAAGCGCCGCCGAGCGATACAGACGCAAGCTTAAGGGACGACGAACTGGCCTCGAGCTGGAAATGGAGCAGCAGGCCGAGAGGAACAAGAGTCTCAGGAGACAAATAGGCGCAAAGTTGGCACTTTATGGCGAGTTTGTTGCATTGTTGGCGGAAAAATCGGGTCCAAAGAACTGCAGCTTGGCCAGCATTGGCGAACGCTCGCTCGCCAGTGTTCTAGAGACTGTTGCCGGCCAAAAGGATGGAGTGGAGCTCCAATTGGAGCTGGACAGATCGGCCGAACAATTGGCCGCCCATTTGGCACATTTCAGGCAAATCATTAGCGCGTGTAGATAAATTATTGATTGCATGAGAGAGAGAGAGAAAGGAAAAAGATGGACAAACACAACTGCTTAGTAAAGAGTTCAAGCTGGTCCAAGCGCGAGGCTTGGCCATGCTCAAGTTCACCTCGTCTCCAACCCTTTGGGCGTCTTTCTGGTTTCGATTCATTTCATTTTCCAGCCGTTTTTGTCATTCATTGCAAAGGGAAATAATCTCACGAATTCACTAAGAGAGACTCTCTTAGTCTAGCTGCAAAGCGACCTTTGGTGATCGCAAGATGAAGCCTCCCACTGCAAACATCGATCGCGTGTCGCTGCCAATTAGGCGCCACTAATTAGCCCGCTTCACGGGTGCCACTTTGTTTTCCTTTGGGCGTGGAAATAAAATAAAGAAATAGCGGCAAATATAGATCATCAGCCAGAGCTAAGAGTGAGCCATAACTGCTTGTGACTTGGGAGAAGGGCGACCATCTTGCTTCAGTGGCAGCCAGAGAGCAACTAGAGAGCCACTAGGGTGCCACTAGAGAGCAGCCACAAGCGGGCTAGATTGGGCGCTGGGAGTGGAGTTTTCTGGAAATAGTTTCAGTGAATAGTAAGGTCTTGCTTAAATTGGTGCAACTTGTCCATTTGTCGTTCAGCAAAATAGAGAGCTAAGGGGCGCCAGATTGTTGGCCATCAAGACGAAGGTTTGTTGCGAAACGGATTGTTGTTCTCGGCCGGCTTGTTTACAAATTCAGCAGATGGCGCAACGCGTGTACACTGTACAGGTATGAGCCACTCGTGCAAGCAAACTGGGCTGCGACCAGCGAGTGAGCCTCAAGAGTGTGTGTGAGAGAGAGGCGGGTAATCTAATATCGAGCGACAGAGACAGTCTGTCTGGCTTGTTGGCCGCAAGGAGAAGAAGAAGCTGAGGAGATATTAATCGACTACTGGTTCGAATTTTAGTGCCCAAATGGTCGCCCAAAGAGTGCAAGTGTTGTTGTGCCCATGAGTCAGAGGAAAAGGAATGGGCCAGCGAAGAGTTTGGCATATAAATTTGCAACAAGGAAACGGCAGAAAGATGGTCTCCTATTGCAAAGGAGGAGGAAGAACTGGAAGTGACTGGCGAAGTTTATGGACTCGAATGCAAAGGTGCATTGGCTGCCCGTTATCTTGACCAATCGTTTTGTGCCGAACGGCCGGCGGCTTGTTAGTGGCGGTTTGTTGCGGCCTTATGTGGCCCAGTGGAAAGAGGCAGGAACCAAAATAGAGAGAAGACAAATTTGAATAGTTGCGCCGGACGAGCAACGAGGATGGATACTAAATATGTACCAACTGGCCACTCTTGTTCCTTGCCCTTTTGCCCCTTTTGGGAGTAAGATTTGAGCTCTGGAAACAGAGTTGACGACAGATTAATAGCCCAACTCGTTCGAGTGGTCTCTTTGCCCAACTCGTTCGCCAATTTTGCCCCCTCATTGCTCTCTAAACTTACTCCTTCTCCTTCTCCGATAGCAAATCATCGGCGGCATCAGCAAATTGTTGCTAATTTAACTCTGGCAAATCTCACACAGAGCAACTCAGAGATAGGGAGAAGGGCCGGCGAGGAGATATCAATAACAAGTGGCAGGGCAAATCTGTGCTCCAGTGTTTGTGTGTGTGCCGCTTGAGCCCAAGAGGAACAAATTGAGTCTTGCTGGATGAGCGCCAGCCGAGTTGCACATAGTTGAACCAGTTCCAGCGAAATGGGGGCGAAAATTGCCTCTTGTTGTTGCGAATGGAGAAGGAGGAGGAAGGAGAAGAAAAAAGGAGGAAACAAATCAATTTGAATGCGAACAGCAACACAACGAAAACAACTCAACTACAAGAACGAGAATTCGAATCACGTCTCGCTCGTTTGTCGGAAGAGTTAGGTTAGACTGTAAGTGAGAGTATCTCTAAATGTCTGTCTGTCTTGGCGCAAGACAAAATGGATGCAACCGATGCGACAGGCCGAGGGGGCAGGAAAGTGGTGAAAAAGTGTAGAGCACGCAACAAGTTGGCCGTCGCTAAAGAAGTAACTCTGCTTAACTCTGCATCTGGAGGCCAAAAGGGAGAGCCGATCTTTCGTTTGCACTATGTCTGAGCTAAGGTGCGATCTCTCAACTGGCTCCACTCAGTCTCCTTCCAGTTTGGCTCTCCATTTCAGCTCGGCCCTTCAGTTTTAGGCCGCCTTTTTGCTGCTTGTTGGGCCACCACCACAGTGCTACTTCCTCGCTTGTGCCCCTCGCAAAACCGATCGCTCGCCGTGATTTGTGCATTCAGCTGGCAGGATGGGCAAAAAGCTGCAAGGGCCAACCACCAGCTCAGTTTAGCCTTAGCGTCGCCCGCAACTTCCTCCCAACTTTTCGGCCACACAATTGAAAACAGGCCCATGAAATTGGCCGCAGGCAAAGCATTGTTTGTTATTCCTTCTCGCTGCTGTTCACTGCTGCTCACTGCTTACCTGTTCATAGCTCATTGATGGTTGCTCATTGCTTGAGTTAAGCCGCCTTTTTGTCGCCCCCACTTGGCACAGTGTCTGCCTGTTTGCTCGGCCGCACAAAACGGGCGGCCTTGTTGTTGGTTGGGAGAAACTGTAGCAAAGAAAAATGAATTGTTATTCTGCCGATGCTGCGCCCAAACACTTGTGGCTGCGCGCGTGCACCTGAGGCCTCCCCCACTTGTTGCCCTTCTCATGTTTCCACCTCGAGCTTATCTTTTCTCGTCTCTTCTTCGCTTTGTTCCCTCGTTGCTTTGCCAATTGGCGAACTGGAAGTCGACCACTCGAACTGGAAGAATGGCAAACTGAGGGCGCAAACCAGAGCTAACAACAACAGCAGACCAAAGTCGAGAAGGACAACAGGAAGCCGATAATTATCAGCCAGTCCAGAAGGCGCCAAACACTTTTGTTTGCCTCTTCTCCTCCAATTGCCACCACTAGTCTTAAGCCACTGGTAAGACTCTAGTCGAAACTTAGTGCTGCCAGCCAGCAGACGAATGGGCAAAAGTAGACTGTCTCAGTTGCTCTGCTTCCAAAGCGCAGTGGAAGAATCCAAAGTAGAAGAATCAAACATAGTCTGGCCCAGTGTTCACACGTGCCACCAAGCTTGCCGATTATCATCGATCATCCAAATAAAGAGAGAGAGAGAGAGAGAGAAAAACAAAGGAAGTATTAGGAGGCAGCCAGTTTGGAAAGTATCGAACGCTCTTTGACTACCAGTTCACTCTTCTTCCTCCTTGGCTGGCAAGCGATCACTGGAACGAGACTGGCGCTCCAATTCTCAATGTATCGATTTTTCCGCCAAGCTTGGCACCTGCACAGCAATTGTTGAGAACTATTGGCCAGCGACGAGACGGATCAATTGTTGTCTGCCGACACTAAGGTGCACCATGAGGGACAGAGCTTTGGCTGAAAGCGAGCCACCCGGACTTCCACTATTCGACGATTTGTTGCTCTTTTTGGCCCCTAAACTCGATCAGACTGCTGCTGGGCGACAACAATCAGCTCTCGGCGGCCTCAATGAGAGCTGGGGGCCCTTAGGTAGAGTCGAGTTGGAAGTGGAATTGCAATTTCGAAGACTCTCGGAAAGGGAATTCCAGACTGTCTTGGGCTGAAACTGGCGCGCAAGAAGCGCAAGAAGCAATGCACTGCCTGTGCACTGTGGATGCACAAGTGTAAACATGTGCTCGCTCCGCTGCAGTGGCTCTGCACAGTGCATGGCCGCCCTAGTCTCGAGACTCGAGCAACATCCAAGGCGATACTTGCCTGCCGGCTAGAGACAACCATCGCTCGCCCTTCGTATCCACATTCCAGATAGTTAGTCACACTTGGAACACAGTCTGAAACAGTGAGCCAGAGTGTCACCTTAGGAGGAGGGTGAGCAGGCAGACTCAGTTGTGAGCAGGCTGCACTCTCTGCTTGTGTGGCCTATGCTTTGAGCAAACTTTTGAACGAGCAATAAGTTAGTAAAAACCGCAATCGAAATTGGAATTGAAATTGAAATGAAAATGTATGACGACGACGGTGATGATGATGATGATGATGATTCGCGAAGGCGTCGTCTGTTGCAAGGGAGCTGAGCTAACTGTGAGCTCTGTTGCCGCTCTTCCTCTCTTGGAAGTGGCAGCTCCACTTGCTGGTGCTCTCTTTTTCCTTCCAGCTCCATAGAGG
>Ga0058701_10000176_pt1 | contig 53184 bp, 56 predicted proteins | sample AgamicOrMae_FD_97039 | JGI IMG/M metagenome (GOLD analysis project Ga0058701, IMG submission 97039) | Agave microbial communities from Guanajuato, Mexico - Or.Ma.e | ecosystem: Host-associated > Plants > Phyllosphere > Phylloplane/Leaf | place: Guanajuato, Mexico | collected 2012-06-04
CCTCTTACGGGGGGACTAGCCTTGTTAGCATTATTTGTGCTGCAGAGTCATTCGCTGGCTAAGCCCCGCAGGAGCCACCATTCGCGTATTTTACTCAGACCAGATTGGCGCCTTGAACCGGCTGGATCTTCGTCCTTGAAAAATCTTGACGAATCAAAGCCTTCGCAACTATATTTGATTGTAGGGATCACTTTTCTCCAGATAGTCGATCCACCAACACGAATTAGATACATCAGATGGTCTGCCGTCCATCAGCGTGATACTATTTACACGATGATCACTGTTCGACATTGATAGAATACATACAAATATAGACCAGAATCCGCCCAACATGGACCCAAGAGTGCCTGAGAGATTTATCATCAGCTCCAGTAAAGCTAAAGGTATTAGTGTTAGTCGTCTCAAGACGAATAAACTCCAGCGTCAGCAAAGATGTCCATCCATAGATGCAAGTTGTATACCAAGTTGTGCAATAGAAAACTTGATGCTTTCATTACAGATGTATCTCACATCAGCTCGACTGGTTTCCAGACTGGCTGATGACTATTATGATTCAGTGGATTTTCTGCTCACCGAGGAAGACCGAGAAAATCTATTGAAGATAGTCGAGCTGCGTCAAGATATTAAAAACGAAGTTAGCGATATAGATCAATATCTGCAGAGTATCCTTAATAGGTTGCAACAAGCACGCAGTAGTCAAACATGAAACCACTTTATTGCCTCATTCCAGAACTCGCAATGGCTCAAGGAAATCTTCATATGTTGTGATAATCTCAACCTCATCTTCATTACTCTGACCAGATTCAACAAGTTGAACGCATCGATCGAATGTTCTCTGCATTGCACGCGAGCAAAGACCCTGAAAATCGGCGCCACTCATATTGATTGGCGCAATCGACTCTAGCTCCTCAAGGTTCACATCATCTGCTAGTTTCATCTTCCTCGTAATCGCATACAGTATCTGCAGTCTCTGTTCTCGATCCGATGGAATTGGAACTTCTAGAACTTTATCAAATCTTCCCGGCCTCAATAGAGACGAATCAACTAGGTCTACGCGATTAGTTGCACCTATTATGAAAATGTCGTCATTCCTACCAACTCCGTCGATCTCAGCAAGCAGTTGTGATACAATGCGATCCATAACCCCTCCAGAGTCACCGGCTTGACCACGGTTTGGGGCGAGGGAGTCGATTTCGTCGAAGAATATGACGCAGGGACTCGATTCGCGGGCTTTGCGAAACAATTTTCGGACATTATCCTCGCTCTGTCCGACATACTCGTTTAAGAGTTCGGGTCCTTTTATATTGATGAAGTTGAGCTTACATTCTGTCGCCACTGCTTTGGCCAATAAAGTCTTACCCGTACCCGGCGGGCCATATAATAGAATACCGGTGCGCCGAAGACCAGTCTTTTTCAATTGGGGGAAGTCTATGCAAAGTTGTATCGTATCGATGATATCTTTCTTCACATGGTTGAGACCCCCAATGTCTACCCACCTAGTGCCCTCACTCTTTTTCTCATCGATCTTTGGGTCGGTCCTCTCGGTGGCTTCCACATCTCCGATTGCTTCTATGAAGTAGTTCAGTTCCGATTGAGTTACCAGGTGCAACAAGTTTCCAAGGTATAAGTCGGTTCCAGATGACTTCAATAATTCCATTGGATCAGAATGAAAATTGATTGTCTCTGACAGAGATTTCACTATATCTTTGGCTCCCTCTAGAGTGGGCGGTTTCATCTGGATCACATGCTGGAATATTTCAGATAAGGGCGTCCCGTAAACTCGATCGAACTCGTTAGTAGCTCCGATAAATATGATGGGTTGATTAGACTTCTCAGAGAGTTCCTCCAGCGTATCCTTTATCACGTATTCTACTCGATCAAGGTCTGGCTCTTCGAGGCAGCAGAATAGTTCATAACCTGTGAGATATATAAGACAAGGTGCAGCTGATGAGTATTTAGAGAGAGCTGTTCTGATCTTCTTTTCTGTTCCAACTATATTGTCATCGAATAGATCGAATGCCTGTTCTTCACAAAACTTGGTGTTCAGCTTCTTTGCGATAAGTCTTGCTAATATACGCTTTCCGCAACCATCAGGACCCGCCAATAGTATCTTGACAATCAATTTAAGACAATGGAACGTAGGATGAAGATAACGGAGCAATTGCTCGATGTTGCTTCGGAAATATGCAGTTTCTGAAACTAGATCCTCAATCCGGACTTTGGGCGGCTCCATTTCAGAGGGACAACCTGTAAGCGTGACGCAAACAAATCTATGTTACAGGCATTTTGATATCATTGTTTCTTGAGTGAGTGCGATAATGGTCTCGTGACGAATCTCGAAGATTCCGTTTTCAATGAGATAAATATAGCAGCTAATAACTAATGATAAATATCACAGATGGAATGAGTGAAATAGGAATATTAATTTTTGCTAACAGATTCGAGCGGATCTTGGATTACTCTTCAGAAAATTTTTGAGAATTTTTGCAGCTTCTTGCCGAGACACAAATGCTTTAAGCCCCAAGTGGCGCGCACTCTGCATCAACGCCTCTGATTCAGGAGTGTGCTTGCCTTGTTGCTTGAACTGTATTTCCTAATTCATTCTATGGGGCAGATTTCGTTCGGATAGCTTGAAAACCACTCTCTGGTTTGGTTACATGATTAGCTGTTATCTTCATTCTGCAAATTTTGAACTGATTCCTCTGAGATGCTCATGCTGAGAGCGCCACAAAATCGGCCCATGCACCTGTGAGCTCCGTAGGTTTGATTGATCTATCGATGCCCTATGGGTCTGAGAACCCAGGATCTATGATGCTTCGAAAAACTACGCTCGAGGAACTTCCTGACGTTCTGTAAAGTCGTAAAATTCAGATATGAAGTGTGTGAAATAGCGGCGGTAGGCGAGCTAGGCTCATGATTCATTTATATTCAGATTGTCCATGAGGTAAGCAGGGGGAAACTTCATTAAACAATTCGCAAAGAGATCTATTTTTTTAGGTCTTATGCTGTACAATCATCTTACGATCAGGTTTAGGTGCATCTAGAGGCTGGTGTGACTAGATGTCATTGTGCAGGAAAAAGGCAGATTGCATTGAAGCAGGCTATGGTGGTGACCTCAGACGGGCACTTCCTGCTTGTAGGGGGCGAAACAAACGTTGAAGTTTCGCCTACAGATGGTGAATTAGAGTTAGATCTGAGTATTGATAACCATTAACTATACAAGGAGATACCATGAGAGAGGAACTTCTGAGCGAAAACGGCCGCGAGAACTCAAGTTTCATAAGATGGCCAAGATAGTCGAATTTGTAGTAGAGCTGAACCTATGAGAATATTGGATTGAGGCAACAATTGCAGAGATTTTCTATCATTCAATCGGGCTTCTCCTGAGACTTCTGTGGAAAATTGATGAATGATGATACTCATCTTCAGCTCGTAGATAGATAGAGGATAAGACGCAACCTCACCCCTGAAGTAGGTTGCATAGAGCTGATGAGCTACCGGACGGAGCGCTGACGAAAGCGTAATAGATGTAGCACAAAAGGCTGCCATGCCCACCTAACTGTAGATCTTTCAAGCCGTATGAGCTATCCAACTTCGGCTTACCGAGAGGAAAGCGGGTTTCTATCTGAACCTTTGCTCTATCATATTGACTGTGAAAAATGATCAAGATATAGAGATTAACTAAATTAGTTCAGCTGATAGTGCTCTTCAACTTGGAATTGTTGAGCTTAATGTCTGGACCTGATTAAAGAGCGCTTTCAGACAGCTTTGATCTAGTGAGTAAGGGACATCTGTATTAAGATACCTCTATAGACTCGTAAGATCAACCAGATACTAGTGGATGCCTCGATTTTCCGATGGACATGATAGAGACGTAGAATGTTACACGACTGAGATAAAGCCGAAGCCAAATCGATCGAAGATTCCGTTCAGAGCCTGCAGCGTCGGAGAATGTTGCGCTGCGCAGTGAGAATTACAGGATTGCGCCTTCCACATTGGGAAAAAGCCTGCCGGGTGCTAAGCTGAGGAAAAAAACATTGCAAAATAAACCATACACGGATATTAAATAATGACATTTTAAAGTTGGCCAACCTTCGGGCATCGATGCATGATTCGGACAACCACCATACAATTTCGGTGGATATAGATCTAATAACCAAGTCGAGTTAAATTCACATGAAATGAACAATGAAACTAGTTCTAGCTCATACAATAATGACAATAAACATAGTTCCATGAAGGATGAATCAGCATTTGAGTGTAATATTTGCTTGGAAACTGCCAAAGATGCGGTAGTTAGTATGTGTGGCCATCTATTCTGCTGGCCTTGTCTATATCAATGGATGTATACAACAGATAGTGGCACTCAGAGCCACAAAACATGCCCTGTTTGTAAGTCAGCAATAAGTCGAGAAAAAACCATTCCAATCTATGGAAGAAGTGGAGACAGTGAAACACATAGGCAAGACCCCCGCGATAAGTTACCACCAAGGCCGTCCGGTCAGAGAACAGAAGTACCCAATCAGCCGAACCAATTCCCCTATGGAAATGTCTGGGCCATGGGTGGTCCCGGAGCTCAAATACTTGGTTCCGTTGATGATGGGTACTTTCACCTGTCGTTCGGTAGTTTGCCCCATTACATATTGGCTTTTTTGCAGGAGTTCACAACAAACAATGATAGAAGGAATGACACTGATTTCTTCCTCATGAAATTTTTCGCTATCTGTGGCTTTCTCTGTATAATTTTCACATTGTACTTTTGTTAGAGAACAACAGATTCTACACCTAAAGCACGAAAATCGAATTATTTTTGCTCATGAGTGATACAAAAAGAGCTGAATAACGTCAAAAATCTGAAAGGCATAGTCGTCTAAATGCTGAAACTATCAAGCTCCCTTTCACTAGGAGATCTTTCTAATAAACAATGTCAGCAGCCAATCAATCAAGTCAAGCGAAATTTTGCATAATCACAGGTGTCCTGCTTGTCAGGAAAGAGTCCAATTTCGTTTTATTTCAGATGCTTTGAGCTAGCAATAACGGTAGAAGTGTTCCACTAAGGAGAAAAAGCAGTTCCTTAGGGGTTAATAACTTATTATGAATTAATTCTGGAAGAACGTGAACGGTTGCAACGAACAGGAATGTTCCTGCAGAGAATAGCATAGCAATACCTGTGGCGTTATTCTTTCTCAGAGCTTCCTTGCCTGATTGACTCAATCCGAAGAAAGTGATCATTGCAGCCACAGGAGCACTCAAGGAGAAAGCGAGTAGATGTTTTCTTATCGTTGGATGTGGCAATCCTTTGTGCAGCAATAGGACGACAAGACTGAAGGCAGCTGGTGCTTTGTGCAACATGATGGCCAAAAATATAATCAATTCTACTTGACGATGGGATGTCGTTGCAGCAGCCCCTAGAGCTATTCCATCAGCGGCGGCATGAATGACTAGACCGAGAGTGGGCGTTACTTTTCCCTTCTCCCTATTGGCAAACACTGAATGATCATGGGCAGAATTAGATCTTCTATGAGAATTCATCTCGATCTTAGCGCTTGACCCGTTATAACCATGGCGTGTTTCTACTTCGCTATTCGGTCTACTCATCGTCTCACTTACTCGCGCCGAGTCAGCTGGCAGGACGTCTTGCTCCTCGGACGCTGTGTCGATTTCATTCTCTTCTTGTGGAGCTAGCGAGTAGTTGATAGGAGAATATGCCCTACCAACTTCCGGATAATGGCCATGCGACCCTCCACCTGCTTGGTAGAGGGATAATTGATCTATCAACAGCATAAGGACAAATCCAACGATCAGCGACGAGCCAACTATCCATGTCATGCTGGAGCCGTTCCTTGTAGTGCTATCGCTTTCAATCTTAATATGGTCATGCTCGATTTCCTGTTTACCAGTGTGAGGCTGATGCAACACCGAGCTGGCAGGGAATGACGTTGATTCACCATAGAGAGAATCTATACCTTCTGGAATGATGATTGACAGCGCTGTTCCAACCAGTATTCCTGATCCAAGTAGCGCGAGTAGTCGAGACCTATTATCCGACATCCTGAAAGTCATAGGCACTATACCAGAGAGGAAGCTGCCCATCAGCATGGAGATGGACAGAAACCACAGTAGGTACACAGGCTCCATATTTTGATATGTGACTAACAAATGTGCCCAGATGGACGTCAGGCGTTCACTTTGGTCTGCAAGTGTGAGAGGCTTGTTCGTTAGGATCCATAAATTGATTTGTTCCCTTCTCACCTGTCGATTATGCCATAAATATGAAAATAAATATATCAAACTGATCTTCGCATAAAAAGAGCCTCTTGTAAATACATCCTTGTTATTTACAAACACTGCAGGCACACATGTGGGATGGCGATGGCGGGAAGCAACAGATATGTGATGCAGTAATAATTGGGGTGCCCGACAATCTCCATATCAGAGCCTGTCTTAAAATAAGGAAATGAAAATATTGAATGCGAACATTTCGGACTTGGGATCGTCAGCTAGGCCGGTCTGTTGACTGCGTGCAACTTGCACGGGCAACGCTGGATGGTCGGCGGGAGCTGAGCGGTCAGGCCCTGCTGGGCGAGGCGGGACGACAACGTGCGATCTGCTTAGCTCGGAAGGCAAAATCCGACACTCCATCTCCACACCCACCCGCAAGTTGCGGGTCGAAGGCTGGTACTGAAATGACAGCTGACGGTGGGAAACCAAGATGAGGGGGGGGGGGAAGCGGGATGATGGCTTCTTTCTACAGCAGGTTTGGATGCTGGGAGGAGGAAATGTTTTTTCCATCTGCAGCTAGACCCGTCTCGCTGGCCTCCGGCGCGTAGACGCCAGAAGGGTGCCGGTAGGCTCCAAAATCTCATACTTCGAGCTCGCCATTCTCGTCTCTTGAGTTGAACGGCCCTGATAATCCGAGTCAGATGCAGGATTTGCGGCGTGAGAGGGCCGAACAGGTTCAAGCAAGAACAAATTACTAGAGTGTCTGTCCTTCTGTGTCCTAGGATTATAGACCCCTGCTCGAGGCCACTGCGAGCCGTCTCGACCGAGGATACAGAATCCAGATATCACCAGTTCCTTCGAAGATGAATTCTCGGAACAAGGTAGCTATTCGGCAGTATAAAGCGGCGGTCAGGGCCGCATAACAATGCATCACTGGATCGCAGCTCTGGGCCATTAATCAACATGCTTCCGCTCGATCTGCGATGTCTGAGACACTCGCATGTAAATATGCTTCCGTTTAACAGGTTCCTCCCCCGCAAAGTCTGTCTCGCTCCACTTCCGCCCATGGTCTCTCGGCTTCTCTCCAATAGCTCTGCCCGTCTCGCGCCTCTGCCGCTGCTCGACCGCTGGAATCCCGGTTTGCGCAACCGATAGCAGCGAGAGCTCAACAGCAGCGAGCAAAGGGGGCTTGCAGGAGGCCCGTGCTCACAGAGTCTGTGACGGGGAAGCGACGCGGTTTGGGCTGCATGCGGCCGGCATGATGCGGACTGGCGCCAGGCTCGCGAGCCAAAGCTCCTCGGAGCGCGGCGGGCGGAAGCTTGTGCGAGCTGTTTGCCCGAGCCCGGCGCACTGCGGCACAGCGACACGTGCCGCTAGGTTCTGCAGCAACAAGTTCGGCCCCGAACCCAGTGGACCGGCGGCGTTCGCAGTGAAGGCTTGAGGAGGGCGCGTAAAACCAACAAACAGCCTGTCTCATCGGTTGCACTCATTGTTTTTCCCTTTCTCTCCACTTTGCGTGCCTGTTTCTGTAATGCCCGCTCAAGCTCATTCTAGTTTTACCGATTCAACGGGCAACAACCAAATTTACGCATCCTATTGTTCATCATCAGCTCACACGGACCAGGTCTATTGTCCTCTGATTCTTCTCAACTGTCCGCGACATTTTTCCTACACACCTTTCAGATTATTGACGCCATAATAACACAAACAATTGTCTTATCAACCCCCAACAATCACCTATTAATCGAAACCGAATCCTATCAAGCATATTTGCGACGTTTGCCTGGCGCGAGAGGCTCACCGGGTCGCAGCGTAATCGCGCTCGTCGGTTGTCCTTCCTAAGCAGCAGTGAAACCGGCACACGTTACCCTTCACTGACACCTTATTACACCTAGCGTCCCGCCGATTATCTATTTATTCTATACTCATATATACCGTCTTATCACATATCATATTATATCAGATTAGCAATCATGTTTTCCGCGCAATTACAAGTGCTCAACAGTCTCATCAAGACCAAATCGTATCACATAGACTTGCCACTCTTCAGACTACATTATCGTGTTACTGTCTGCCTGTTGCTCGCTTTTTCTACTATTATCACAGCTCGTGTGCTATTTGGTGACACCATTGATTGCAAAAGCCGTGGTGCCGGTCGGGATGATCTCTTCGACAATGCTTGTTATGCCATGGGTACATATTCTCGTTATCGAGTACTTAATGGCTCCAGATCACAAGGTCTTAGACTGGACAGACAAGGCAAATATACATATCCGGGTCTCCTCGTGGGTGAAACTGACAATGTCCATATTGTCTGGCATACATATTATCAGTACATACCAATAGTACTGTTTGTTCAAGCTTTGATGTTTTACTTCCCGCACTATTTATGGAAGTTGTGGGAGAACGGTACAATATCATCAATATGTAAGCAATTACATGAGCATAGGTTCACACCGAACGAATATTTGGCCTCGAACTGCGAGCTCATTTGCTACCTGCAGCACGCCTTCAAGCTTAACAAGTCTTTAGTATACAAATACTACTTTTGTCATATACTACTATTGCTCAATTTGTTCATCCAAGTTATCACTCTGAATTCCATCTTCAATCATCAGTTCATCTCGTACGGATACCTCTATATAAGGTATTTGCTCTTCGATAGTGATACCTATGGAATACGACACATACATCAAAAATCAAATGATAGTCATCTTCCTCTCAACATCAAGGATATGAATGATCCCATGGACTTTGTGTTTCCAAAATTCACCAACTGCCATTTAGATTTGGCCAGTCAGGGAGGATCTCGGGAGGATGCACTCAGTTTTTACTGTGTACTTCCGCTCAACATCTTACATGACAAGTTCTTTCTCCTCCTATGGTTCTGGTTCGTGCTACTTGGCGTGTGTACAGTGGCTCAAATAGTTTATGATGTAATATTCACAACCGTTCCAAGGTTTAGGAGATATACCTTTGTTAGGAAATACGGCAAAGCCTACTGTCGTTGTTCGCTGAGCGAGATATTTTTACTGAATTTGATCGGCCACAATACCGACAAGCTAGCCTTTTCTGCCTTACTTAGCAAATTGTATGTGATCTGATTAAATAATTCCTCCGATGTCCATGCTCAGCAAATTTCTGCCTGTCACTTCTTGTGAGCCAACTCGCTCGATCACACTTTGGGGGCGCTTCGCCTCGCCACCATTTGGGTCTTGGCGTAGGTTGCCTTAGTGTGCTATTTGCGGCACGTAGGATTCTGTTCCGCTCATGAGCGAATCATGTGCCGCACATGGTCGGACCCCAGCGAACTTTGAGGCCAGGATTGCGCCCCTTTGCGAAGTTTCTGTTCGCACTGGTCCGACAAGAAGAACTCGCATTGCACAGAGGTGTCGTCTGCGCATGGTCGCCATGCAGCTGCAATCGTGTAAGTGGTACGCTGCTGCGACTAGGCAAGCTACGCTGCGTACGAGTGGCGCGCAGGAGCAGACTATGCAAATGCACGAGTCTGATCGAGCTCACACAAAAGTTCTCTCTTGCGGGGGGCAAAGTCATCGTTCGAAGGTTGCAAGCAAACTTGGCGTCATCTTGTGCCGATCTCGTGGCTCATTCAAAATACTGGGCCACATAATAGAAAATCCCTCACTCTTTAACGCACGCTGTTTCAAAATTGCACCCCACAAGTCAAGAGAGGTCCCAGTCGTCGAGTGACGGGCACTCATAGGGCGGAAAGAATAGGAGGGCGACATAATAGTGTAGCAGGAGAAAGCAATAGGCCCACTGGGGCTAAGGTGGAGCTGAACGGACACATTATTTTATCTGACGTTCCCCGCTAATAACATTTCAACAAACTTCCATCGGAGAGACTCCAACTCAATACTCATCAACCTGAAAGTAGAAGAAGCTAAGAAGGCAGCTAGCGCCCAAGCAAGAGAAAGGAAGCACGCAATAGAGAAACTTAAGAAGATAACCATTATTTTATAACACAACACAGACTTGTACCTTTAGATTTATCGTCTTATCCGTCATGAGCGACACAATCACCCCCTCGACGGGCGTTTATTTGGCCTCATTTGGAGCCCTGCTGGGTGCTCTCAGCATGGGTCTAGCTCTCGGCTATACAGCGCCGGCTTTCTTCGACATGGATAAGAATCGGGCCAATTCCCCCCTAGATACAGACCCGACGAAGCGCGATAGCGAAAAATCCCTCATAGGTTCCATGCTAGCTATTGGGGCGCTCGTTGGTGGCTTTTTGGGCGAGCCCTGCAACAAAATGTTTGGCCGACGAATATCGTTGATCATCTACGGTTTCCCATTCGTAGTTGGTTGGATCCTGATGGCAACAGCTAAGGGGGTGGCGATGCTGGTAGCTGGCCGGCTTCTCACTGGTCTGTGTTGTGGTCTAGCATCTGGAACAGCGCCCACCTATGTGGTCGAGATTGCGCCTCCCAGCATCAGGGGCCTATTGGGAACCTGCTTCCAGGTGATGGTTGTCATTGGTATCCTGTTGGAGGCTGTATTCGGCACTTTCATGTCCTGGCAAGTGCTAGCCGGCTGGTCCCTGATTCCAGCTATTGGGATGTCAGTAATAATGTTCTTCATGCCCGAGACGCCCCAATGGTTGCTGGGCAAGGGTCGCACACGTGAGGCGGAGGCATCACTGCAATGGTTGCGCTCTAGTCCCATGGCTCAGGAGTTGGTCATCATGACTCGGGCCGCGCAGCAAGCCCAACAGACTGGCGGTGGGGGTCAATACTCACTAGAGATGATAACTAGTCGCGAGTTTTACAAGCCACTCTTCATGGCTCTTGGATTAATGTTCTTTCAACAATTCTCAGGCATCAACGCAGTTTTATTCTATCAGACGGACATCTTTGCAAAGGCCTCACCCAGCTCCAACGCCGCCACATCAACAATCTATGTCTGTTTGGCCCAAGTGGTCATGACTTTAGCTGGCAGTTTTCTCGTCGATCGACTCGGCCGACGTGTCCTGCTGGTTGTCTCTGGAGCCGGTCATGCAGTTTCGCTGGTAGCCTTTGGATTTTATTCCTACAAATCGGTGGGTAGCCAGGATTTCCAGACCCAGTTCGCTTGGCTAGCGTTAACCTCGCTGATTGTTTTCATATCCTCATTTTCGCTTGGTTTTGGTCCCGTTCCCTGGATGATGATTCCCGAGTTCTCCAACCCCCGAGTTCGCTCCCTGGTCGCTTCAATTGCGACCGCCTTCAACTGGACCTGCGTCTATATTGTAACAGCCAGCGTGAAGCCCCTGATGAACATTCTTGGAGATGCGACAACGTATTGGATGTTTGCCGTCATTTGTGTTATCAGTTGTGTGTTTGTGGTGCTTGTCCTACCGGAAACTAAGGGCAAGTCATCGGAACAGATCCAGACGGAGTTGTTTGGTGCCGGAGAGCCAAGCCAGCAAAGCTACTCTCGGACTCAAGATGAGCCAATGAAAACTCTAGCATGACTGGCGGGGCGACCCGCCTCGGGCAACACTCGTAGCGGGGCGCGCTCTCTGGGCAGAGATCAAAGTCGGCCACCTGCTTCGGATGGTCGCAAAGCTAGTCTTTCGCCAGCGACTGGGAAAAAGATAGAAAATTATCAAGCCATTTCTAATTAGAATTAGGATAGTAAGTAATATTTAGCATCCATCGGAGAGATCTTTAGAATATGATTTGAGCCGCTGAGACACTGAATTTGCAATCAAGACAATCGACGAGGAGTACCTTAAGTTAACGAGCAGTCTGGACAAGAATTGGGCCGCTTCTTTTACATAGATTTTATTTTGACCATAAGTTCTTGTCTTAGCTGAATTGGAGACTATATGGGGACAAGGAGGAGAGGTGGCAGAGACAAAGAGCGATCCTGCATGGCAGAGAGTCTGAGACCGCCGGCAGATTCCTTGATGAAACCGACAAGGTCCCGTGTCGACCTTCTCCCCGCCCATTTGATTGACAATCCCGATGAAGTGTCAACCATTGATCTTAGTTCCTTCTTTCAAGATTTATTATCTTTCAAGAGACGCAAGTAGGCGACCAAGTAACTATTATATTTTTGTAGTTTTATTGTTATCAATTAGGCGGCGAAGATGGGCAAATGATTGAGAGACGCAATTATAGAAGAAGAAAGATAAAGAGACACTATCGGCTACAGTGTAGATCTTCAGAGTTGGAAAACTGATCAGATAGAGAGGCAAAATAATCATTTGTTGAAAGAATAGATGATTGATGGAACAAACAACAAGTGTCTCCGTGTGAAGTGTTGTTACACTGTGGCATAGTCAACAGCGCCAGTGGAACATTGCGTAAGCTTTATTCGTTAGCCTAAATGTATAATAAACAAGCACTAATAATATAATATTAATAATCTCATCAACGATTTAGCATAACTTGTCGATAACAATTGTTTTGCTTATCAGCCAATGTTTCTCCTCCATTATCACTCGTTGGCAATCATGGTTCCATTTTGTCGTGCGATTTCTCAATTCTCTGTAAAATAGCCTTATCTCCACAGATTTCCATCGATCATCCGATCATGTGGAGACCCTTAGCTAGCGAGCTAGTTAGCTAAGTTAACTAGAGACTCTCCTCACCTCCAGATTATCTAGACTTAGCGAAAGGGAATTTTCAGAAAAAGACAAACAGTTTGTTTGTTTGTTTTTTGAAAATTATCTCCCATGATATCTATGAAGAATCTTTCTCATGGTTCTGATGGGTCTGGTGTCATAGGAGACTGTCTCTACTGGCAATTTCGATAAATTTCTACTGTAAAGTTCTACAGATTGTTGCAAACGCGAATATCAAGCAATAATATCGATTCCGCCTGTGTGTTGTCAGTGTTGCAACGCTGCAATGCTGCAATCCTGAACCATAACCGAAAGGAGCAATCACAACTTCTGAATCAGAGATTCTGACTCAAAAGGACATACAAATAACATGAATAACTTCAACAACTCGTCAACAAAACAACTTCGTCGGCAATCTGATCCAGAGAGAACATCAACAATCCAGTTGGTGATGCCAAGTCGCGTTTGTTGATCAAACATTGCTCCCTTTTGAAAGTGGATCTGAGCCCGTAGATCTGAGCGTCCAAATGTGTAAATATTCGCCCCGTTGGACCAATTGAGTTGCGTTGGCCAAATGGGCGAGCTTGTGTGTTGAGATCAATCTAAAACCAATCGTCGTCCTCGTCCTCGTCGTCCCGTTGGTCTGGCAGCAGATTCTCCTGCTGCTTCAGGCCAGCAGGCTGCCTCTGCCCCCCACTGGCCGGCGCCACACCAGCGCTCGTGGAGCGCCCACTGCGCCAGGCGGCCGCCACTCGCGCCTGCTGCTCGTCGGCGGCGCCATGCGGCTGCCCCGGGCCCATCGCCGCTTGGTGCCTGTGGTGGTGGTGGTGGCGGTGCTGAAACTCGAGCCCGGACGCGCCCCCGGCCGCCACGGCCACCGCCGAGGCCGTCCGGTCGCCGCTCGCCAGCGCCGCCTCCAAGGACTGTGCGCCCGTGGCGGGGGCGCTCGTGTGCGTGGGCGAGAAGCTCACCCGGGGAAAGTTGATGCCCACCGAGGCGCCTGCTCCGCTTCCACCTCCGCCCGCCGCCCCGCCGGCCAGCTGGAGACCGGGGCGGCCGCTTCCGGCCGCCTGGCCCGCCTCCAGGATGCTGGGCTCGGGCTGCTCGAAGGAGGACTGTTTCTTGACTATCTGGCCGGCCAGAGGCGGAATGGGCCCGTCGATCTTGATGGTGGGCGACTCGCTCACCGAGGGGAACACTGGGCCCGCCGCCGAGGGCACCCCTGCGACCACGAGGGGCGCGCTCGCCGCGCCCGCCACAGTGGCGCCCACCGAACTGTCGGGGGGCGTGGCCCCGTGGTGGCCCGCGCCGTAGAGCGACGAGGCGAGAAAGTCGGCCGCCGACTTGATCATGGCCGAGCCGGGGATTTGGGGCAGCCGCCGGCCGCGGTAAGGCACGTCGGGCGGCACCACCTCCTCGTCGGGCATGAGCAGGGCGCTGGGCGACTGCAGGGGGGCCACCTTGGGCGCTATGAAGCGCACGGGCGACTGGCTGGAGGACTTGCGACCGCCGCCGCCAACTGGGCCGCCCACTTGCTCGTCGGGGCCCACGTGGATGGCCGTCTCGCCGTCGTCGTCGTCGGCGAGCGCCCCGAGGTCCTCCTCGCGCTTCCTGCGGGCCGCGGCCAACTCGGCGTCGGCCGAGCCGATGGGCGGCGGCGGCGGACTGGCGCCCACCTGGATGGGCGGCCGCATGGTGGCCCCCGTGCTGGTGGACGAGGTGGCACCGGTTCCACTGGTCAGATTGGAGGCCAGCTCGTCCTGGTCGGGGCGCTGGTGGCGGTGGCCCAGCAGCACGTCGGACGCGTAACCGTCGCTGGCGCCGCCCAAGTGGTGCGAGCTGGCGTGCGTGCGGTGCCCGCGCTGCGTCTGGTACAGCATGGGCGTGGCCTCGGTCTGGTCGCACGCGTCCGCGCTCTGGTGCCTGCGGTGCTGCTCCATGAGCTGCATGCGGCTGCGGCCCGCGGGCCGTCCCGCCGCGCCCGGCCCATACGCCGCGTACATGGGCGCGCCGCCCTCCTGCACGCTGCCCGCCTGCTGGCGCAACTTGTAGCCCTGCTGGTGCGGCCCGTGCGCCAGCGGCCCAAACTGGCCACCACCAAGCTCGCGCGGCTGGCCCACACTCGCCATGCTTCCGGTGTCCGAGTCGTTGTAGAGGGGCGCCCGGGCGGCCGGCTGCTGCTGTTGCTGTTGCTGCTGGTTGCGGCGGGGCGAGCGCCGCATCAGTCGCCGCTTCCGGCCGTAGCCAATGCCCGGCCGGCCGGCCTCGCTGTCGAGCTCGTCGCCGCCCGTGCCCGAGGCGAGGCCGCTGCCCGAGTGGGCCGAGCCCGTGCCGTAGCCCCCCGTTTGGCGCCGCCGGTGGAACGAGTGCCGCTTGCCCCGCTTGAAGGACTCCTCGCGCACGAACTCGATCACGTCGCTCACCGCCTCCGTGAGCCGGTCGTTGATGGACTGGCGTCTGTTCTGGCCGCTGGACTCGCTTCCGCCGCCACCTCCGCCGCCACCGCCAAATTGGGCCCCTCGCGAGCGGCCCAAATATTGACCCGTGGGCGTGCCCAAGTCTTCCCCAGGGGCGCCTCCCTCGTCCAGCATGGCGGCCTCCTCCTCGAGCAGGTTGCCCCGCTCGTCCTGCACCGCCTGAGACCGCTGGATGGCGGCCCGCTGCTGCTGGCCAGCCTCTATGGACCCCTTGGCGCCCACATCCATTCCGAGCTGGCCCTCGCGCTGAGGCCCGCCCGCGTTGGACATGGAGCCCAGCTCGGCCTCCTCCCGCATCTGCTCCTTCATCCTGAGCCGGCGGCGGCGCTCGCTAGCACGCCTGAAGTAGCTGAACGACGAGCGCCGGTCGGGACCCTCCGAACTGAGGTGCGCCGAGTCCGCCAGCGAACTGCCCGGCCCGCCCGCAGAGCCCGGCCCGCCGCCCGCCGACGCTGCACCTCTGCTCTCGCCCGCGGGCCCCTGCGCCATTTCCACGGAGGCGTGGCTGGCCCGCGTGTTCGAGTTCCGCACGGCGCCCATCAGTCTCGCAATCAGAGAGGTGCCCTTTATGATTGTTGATGTTTTCATTATTGATTTTTTATGGATTTATCGCGTTCGATTGGGATTGAGATTGAGATGGATTGGTGGTGGTGAATTGAGAGGTGGTTATGGATTGTTAAGGGCAGATGTTAGCCAATTTGCGTGATTGAGAACTTGAGAAGCACAAAGCTAGCTAGCCTGAGGCGGAAGATAAGTCTATCTCTCGGTGATCACATGTCACAAAGCGGAGCCGTTTGCGGCATCGAAAGAACAGCGGCCAGCCACTAGCCGACTAGTAAGCCTCTCTCTACACTCGAAGCACTCTCCTCTCTGCTTGGACTAATCTCCACTCTATCTGAGATATTGTGATTTCAATGGTAATCGTCCAATCTGTCTGCCCCCAATTTGCAAAACCATCTCTAAGCAGCTCCTACTCGTCGCTACGAGCTTGGTAGTCTAGTTATGGTATAGGTTAGCTTGTTTCGTGTGTTCTAATTGTTTTCAGGCAGGCAGCTAGCAAAGCGGCGGCATTTCATTCAGCTTCAGGCTATAAATGCTCCAGTTATGCGCTAAGAATCTATAGTGGTTTTATTACCCCGCGTGCGTCCACTTGGCCCTGCAAACCTGCCCCGCCGCCAACCAATGAGGAATCTGCACCGTCCAGCTGAGTTCGTTGATGGTCCCCAGAGTTAATTTTCTTGTTTACTTCTAGTAGACACAAGTGTTTACACACAAGTGTCCATCAGCCACAAATTGTTTAAAAAATCTTTGACCAGTCGTCAAACTGGGGGAAAATCGGAAGAAAGACAACCAGAAAAACATGATCGAAATGGAAACAGAGACTAGGAATAGTGGAGACTAAGGAGTAATCATTATCATCAAGGTACTTACGCCCAAACCGCCCGGTCCTGGTTTTTGTCCAAATCTGGTGGTCTTCCAGTTTTCGTGAATCAACAGGCCGGCATAGATTTTGCCCACCGTCAAATTGCCTGCATTTAGTTCCTCGTGTGGAGGCAGCAACTTGTTGATGATCTTCTTCGCTTGGAGAGGCCACAATTTTTGCAAAGTTACCCTCAGCTCACGATCGGCCTGGTCCATCTCGTCGGCCGAGCGCATTTTTATGTTCAAATTCTCCCTAATCAAAGCGAACAAGGTGGTTGTAAAGTTCACCTTGCCACCCTGGGTGATTGGCATATTCATGCGGATCAACTTTTTGTAGGCGAGACGCGAGGGACACTTGTTACCAAAACCAAGTGGGGGATCCATATTGCGTAGCATATCGTACATCTCGGTGAAGTGTATGTAGCCCGTTGCATTTGGGTCATACTCGGCCCAAACTCTGATGAACTCGTCCAGATGATGGGCGCCCAAGATGGAGGAATCTCTCGTGAGATAGTCGAAATTGTCCATGATGACTGCCACGAACAAGTTCAGCATGAGAAACGAGCAGAAGAATATGAATGACACGAAATAGGAATAGGCCGCATTCGATCCACAGTTGCGGCCCTTCTTTGTTGCCCTTGGGTCGCATTGTTGGCCCTCCACGCAAGACATCATCACCTGTTGCCAAGCCTCGCCGGTGGCGCACCTGTTTTTTTTCGAGTCAATCAACAGCCATTCGAATGGGTTAGAAGTTTCTCTTGGAATATGATGTCAACAAAATCAAAATGGTATCTAAGAGCTAAACTACGTCATGATGATTAAACCTACTGACTACTACTGAGCGTGATCTAGTTAAAGAGCTAGTGTGTAACAAAGCTGGTAAATAAAATCAAGATGCAAAATCAAACAAGCTACAAGATGCAAAGCTAGGCAACCGAACTAAGAACAAAGGCAGATTGGTCTAATGTGATAAGTTGGAAAAACAATTTGTCAAAATAGTAATAGCATTCACGTGTAAGCATGCAAACAGAACCAAACAAGACTCCGAATATGCGTCTTTTTCTCTTGGCTTGATTGTGGCGTCGCCTTGCAGCAACCATCAATCTGATTGGGAAAAGCATGTCAATTATTGCAAATTTCTATCAAAGCTGCTCATTTCAATTCGACCATCCGAATCATCTTTTTGAGATACTATCTCTTCGTCATCGGTCAGTTATCAGGTAATTCTTTGTAGATCATATTCAGTAGGTCAGTAGATGTAGGTTTCCGCGACCACCAAGTGGTCGTCTCATGATTCATATGATCGACGTTTTTGCTCTCGATTCGGGATTCTGGAACTGGTTGAATTACCTAAACAGGAGCATTAAACCTTGAATAAAGTTTCTGAAGTTATTGTGCCTCGTTATTTGGGCATCAGGCGAGAAGGCGATGTTTCCAAACACCTGATTTAGGTCAACGATGCAATAGTTTGATTGAATATGCTTAGTTAATCATTTCGAGTCCGAATCTGGAGGAAGGAAGTCTATTTTTTGCTCTTTCCCTTCCAATCTTAATTGTTGACATTGGACATCAAATGCTCGATGTCCCAATCTTCGTTCCTATGATGCATATTCGGCATTAAACTTAATCAATCTCTACGTCTAGAACAGCAAATCGTCCCCTCTTCAGACGACAATTCGTTGATTGCCGTGAAAAAAGGGCCCGATTTGGCCGGAAAACAACTCTTTGGTGAACTACTTGTGCATCCACGGCTACCTATAAGACCTTTACTTCTAAGACTACTTCTACCATGTCCACTAGTACTACTACAACTACTACTGCTACCACTACGGCTACTACTACTACAACTACGATGGGCTACTATCTAATTAACAAATGGATGCTAGTCTATTCTAAGCCAAGTTTTCATTGCGTTCACCACTCACCGGAATAGTAGCAATAAAGCGGTTATAAAAGCCTGGAAATGATTGTGCCTATTGAGCGAAGTGTTGGGATCAATCAGGATGTCGCCAAACATCTGTTGATGATTTGTTGCAGCAGACAGGGAAAGCGGACACAAATCGTTCGTAGTTCGCAGCAGTAGATTGTGGAGATTTTGTTTCGAAATGTCAATCAATTTGGCCCCTGAGGATGACTGAGTTCACCATTTCGTTGTCTATCTAAGCTTCAGATTAGGCCACTGCTCACACCAGTGGTTTATAATCGTGTCCCATAATGATGGCGCGCTTCTCTCTTGATGTGCCATTTTTCTCTGGTGCGATTAGCCATTTCGACGGCGAGATTGTATGTTTACAATTATCGTGGATAAAGTTATCACAGTTGTCTCGTTTGAGACTAAAGTACTCACCTGCATCCCAATGATTGCATAAATGAAGAACAACATTGCAATCAGAAGACAGACATAGGGCAAAGCCTTGAAAGATTGGATGAAAGTCCACAATAGTATACGAATTGTGTACCCTTGGCGAAGTAGTTTGATCAATCTGGCCGCTCGGAAAAGACGCAAGAAGCCGACTTGCATATGATTTTTTTTCTATTTTTTTGTCATCCAGGATAATGATAAGATTAGTTTCAAATTTCAAATAACAACTATCCCATGAATCACTCTGTCTCTAGGGATGAAAATTTTCAAACTCCTGTACTTACACCACCGAATTCGACAATGAACGCGTCGATTGCACTCCCACAAACTGTCACGAAATCAAAGATATTCCAATAATCTTTGTAGAAGTTCTGTTCAGTTTTGCCATCGATCCTTTTAGGTTAGTAAAAGTTTGACTAGATCGCCTTGTCTATCTTTTGGAGTAATCAGACATCGAGAAAACTCACCTTCAATCCAAATGCAACAATCTTCAGAAGACATTCGAGCGCGAAAAGGGTGGTAAAAGTGTGATTCAGGTATCTCAAAGTGTACTTGTAGGTCTCGGTTTCGTTGTAGGATTTCATCATCAATAATATGGTATTACAAACAATGAGTACCATAATAAAGTACTCGAAGGCGGTTGAGACGACCACTTTCCAAATTTTATACTTGAACGAATCCTTATCTTTGGGCATGTAACGTTGCAATGGTTTAGCTTGAATGGCGAAATCAATGCACGATTTTTGATTTTTATCAATCTCTCCTTCTTCCAGTTCCTTTTCACCCTGTTCCTGGAAAGTAATAATGATTAAGGCCACAAAAATGTTCACAAAGAAGAAAGGGAACACGATGAAGAAGATTATGTAGAACAAGCTCATTTCCATCCTGAAACGGGGCAATGGGCCCAGATCCTCAAATGTTGAATCCATTGAATGTTGCAACACACTGGGCCAACCCTCACCAGTTTGGACAGTGAACAGGGTTAACATGGCTGCCAGGACATCGTCATAGTTGAAATTGTGCCTCAACCATTGGCGTTTGATTGTTGGAACTGGTGCCTTCTCCGAAGATTCATATCTCAGGGCTTCTCCAAAGCAAGATTGGTGCGTTAGCTTGGCCTCATCGGTGCAATAGAAGAAGCGGCCGTTGAATAGTTGCACAGCAATGACTGCAAATATGAACTGGAACAGGATGTAAACAATCAAAATATTGAATACATTTCTCAATGAGGTGAGCACACAATCAAAGACGGCCTTCAGTTTGGGAACCCTCTTGATGGTCTTCAATGGACGTAGCACTCTTAGAACTCTGAACGCCTTAATAGTGGACAGATTTTGTCCCGCCGAGCTGCCAGCAAAAGCGAAGGCAATCAGGGCACAAATGACCACAATTGCGTCGAGTAAATTCCAAAAATCGCGCCCATATGAACCGGGATGCAGCATGACACCCAAGTCAATAACTTTGAGCAACATTTCAACTGTGAATACAAGTGTAAATGCATAGTCGAAATAATTTAGAACCATATTCCAGTCGCTGTCCTCGAGCACAGGATCCTCAGCTGCCAACGATATCGATGAAGCCACAATGATGGTCATTATGAATGGTTCGAAATAGGCCATATTCACGATGTTATGGGCGAAAACCCGTATCGGATTAGTGGAGGATAGTATGAACATCGATGAGTAGGGCAGGATTGGTTTTGGCCCACTATCGTCCTCCTCATCATCCTCCGCATTGGCCGCCATGGACGACGCGTGGCCTCGACCAGACCCATTGGGTCCCAAACCAGAGCCAGCTCTTCGGCTCCCGCGTGGATTGGTTGAGTCCAAGTCATCATCGTCGTCACCATCCAGTATGAAGTCGTTGATTTTATATGCCGGATCATCGAGCATCATCATGAGCCTCAGATCGGTATCATTTGCGCCCGACTTTCCCTGGCCTCCAGCCCTCTCCTGGTCGTCCTTGTCCGACTCAAGCGATGAGCCAGTGGCCAGTTTGTGTTTCTTTCCATCAATGTCATCTCCATCCAAAGTGTCGCCCCCATTCAGCTGGTGACGTTTCCTTCGTCTCTCTATCGCAGCCTCGGCGCTCTTATCCTGTGGCGACGGTGGACAGATGTTCACCTGGACCGGCTCGATGCTGGCAGCCGAGCGGCCAGACAGTCCTCTGCTCTGACTCTTTGGGTCGGCCCTGAGAGGTGCCAGCTCCTTTTCCAACTCCATCGCCTGATTTTGCTTGTAGTCCTCAGCTTCTTCCTCCTGGGCGGCCGTCATCTCCTGGGCATTGGCCAAGTTGTCCACAGCAATGGCCAAGAACACGTTCAGAAGAGTGTAATTACCAAAGAGCACCAGAATGATGAAGTAAATGCTGTAGACCATTCCACCTCGCTCAATGCCACCCTGAGATCTGATACCATTGTACATGACCTCGTTCCAATCCTCGCCAGTGAGAATCTGGAACACTGTAAGGAGGGCGTTTGCTATAGTGTTGAAATTGGCCGCCGGTGTTCCTGTTTCAAAGTTGAACTCGCCTCCAAAGAGTTGCATTCCAAGGAGGGCAAATATGAGCAAGAACAAGAAGAGCAAAAAGAGCAGCGATATAATAGAGCGCATTGAGGCCAGTAGTGAGATGACAAGATTCCTCAGTGAGGACCAATATTTGGTCACCTTGAAGATACGCAACAGTCTCAGTGCACGAAGCACGGACAAACCAAAGGAGCCCTCCTTGTAGTAGGACCAAATAACTTCAAATATTGATCCCATAACGACGAAAAAGTCAAACTTGTTGAAGGAGGACTCAAAGTATGTCCTAATGCCGAGGGCGTACATTTTCAGGCACATCTCGAAGATGAACAGGAACAGGAACACGTATTCGGCATAGAATAGAAAATCGGTTAACCATTGTGGTTGGCCATAATGTTCCACAGCCACGCAACTTGTGTTCAAAAATACCAAAACTATGACACACCAATAGAATGGTTGCGATTTTATGGCTCGTCTGATGCCAGCCCTGACACGTTTCTCCATTATCCAAAAGGATTTGCATGTTCCTTTGCTCTTGAAACGGGTCGAAATATGTGAGACCCGTGGAAAACCTGTGCTCGATAATGGGAGACGATTTCGATTGTCGAGTTCGAAATGATACAGAGAGTTCAATTTCCATAAGATTAGATTCAAATCGTTTGCAGTAAACGACAAACATCAATCAAGCAGCTGGAGCTAAGGGAAATAAGCGGATTCAAGGACGTAAATAGGAGAAAAATTAATGAACTTAAGTGATAATAAACAATATAGTCTACACTAGCAGGCTGTTAGGCTGGCTACTAGCTAAGGGCTGAGGTGGCTAAGTTTGGAATGGCTCTCGTGGATGCTACTATTCTGGATCTAGTTGTACAGCATCTTGAAACTTGAGTTGAGTTCCACTATTATATCTATTGGCCTAATCTACACCTAGTTGGTAGACTATGTCTCTACTGCCATCTCGGAGCTGGAGTCTTCCTCTCACATCTTTCATCTCTTAGTTCACTCGGCTAAGTTCTCCTGTGAAATCACCACTTTTTCTCGGATCAAACCTCCCTGGGCAACACACTCTCTACCCTACCCTTTGACATGGATGTTCTCAAGCCAAAAGGGCTATCTACCGGCTATTTCTTGGATATACCTTTGTACGAGATACTAGAGCTATGGAGTATGGTTTCGACCATCTAAGGAGTCTATGTTTTCAGGTGATTCTAGTTGAGTGTGTATGTTCTATTCTTTCAAAGTTGTCTACGTCGACTATAGGAGCTATATTTTGTCTAAGACTAATCTATCTGATCACAAAGTCTGCAATCTCCATGATCATTTTGTCCCATCCAGACTGGTGCTCAGTCTCATGGAACGGACACCAAGTATAGCTAGGGATAAGTTCATAGACGAAATCTACATTTCGATTAGCTAGTACTACAGGTCTAAGGTCAATTTCTATCTAGTTCAGAGGGCCGCTCAATTGGCTACCTAAATCATAAGGCCAGCCAATCTATTGAGCTCATTGGAGCAAGTGCAGAATTGTACCGAAAACGATGAAGTACCTTTGTGTTTCTTGTGTCGCTTATGATGGTGATGAGAGTTGCCAGCTGCAATTAGGGTAGAAGATTTCAAGAACAGTTGATGATGAGTATTTGAATGAGTAAAGAACGAAACGAATCTTGTCGTGATTGGATGATCCATCCATCTCCATAGAATATGGATAAGATGGATAAGTATCAAAGTTTGAAGTTTTGCATATAAATCTCGGTCTTGCTTCAGCATTATTCTTGATTCTCACATCTATGACTAGATTAAAATGTATTCATACTCGCTCTTGTTTGTCCACTGCATTCACCTAGTTAATTGATACTTAGTAATTAATTAACGAGCACTTATGCCTCGTTAATTAATTACTAATTGCACCGCGACTTGCTGCTCACTGTCTTCATGGACGCTCTCCTCAGGGACAATATATCCTCCCATTATCTCTCCCTCGTCGTTTCTCTGTCCCTCTTTTCACTCAACTTGCAATTAACTGCCCAAATTGTGCGTTGATTATTTGTTCTTGACGAAGCCATGAAATCAACATCGAAGCTTGTTTGACTTTCGACTCTCTTTTAACAGAATTTGCCAACTGTTTTGATCTGGTCTTGAGAGAGGCGCCCATCAGGGTGGCCCAGTGGTCATTCTCGAGCAAAGCGTGAAAGGAGGAATCGGTGGAAATGATGGATGAGGTGCATTGGAGAAGCATTACTTACCTTCGTCGTCCTCGTCGTCGTCCTCATCCTCCTCGTCGGTGCTCTGCTGTTTGCCTTTGAAGAGTTTTTTCCTCTTTAGGGCGGCCCTTTTTCTCGCCTCCATGATGTACATTTTCTCCTCCTCAGTTGTCCTATCCTCTTTCAAGATCACCTCTTCTGCCTTGCAAATCCAATTCACATAACCATCTAGCTCGCGCTCCAGTTGTTGCTGGCGTCTCATTTTGAGAAACGCTTGCCTATTTTCGACTCGTTCTCTCTCCTTTGCAAACTCACCACTGAGAACACCGAGCACCAGATTGAGCATGAAAAAGGATCCCAAAATTATCAACGGGACAAAGTACATCCAATTGAAACTGTTGCCCAAAGCGTCATTTGTCCAGTACAAAATGGAGGTCCAACCCTCCATGGTGATGCACTGGAAGACTGTTAACATGGCGAAGAAAATATTATCAAACGAGGTGATTCCATAATTGGGCCCGATCCAAGTGTCCAGGCAGACGGAGGTTGTGTCGTTGCAAATGTAGGCCCCGCTGGGTGGTCCAACGTCGCCCTTGATGAAACAGGGAGTTGGAGTTTCGCCCTCGGTGACTATCATCGAGGTGTCCGTTTTGCTGTAACAAGTGTTGTGCAAGGCGCCCGCATAGAACTCCAGCCCAATGATGGCAAATATTACAATGGCAAATAGGACCAACAATCCAATTTGCAACAAGGGAGCCATGGCCTTAATGATGGATTTAAGCACCACCTGAAGGGAGCTAACTCCGCTGACTAATTTAAGTGGACGCAACACTCGCATGGCTCTGAGTGTCCTAAGATCAATACCAATGGAACGCGAGTCCTCGTGCACAAATAGTGCTATGAAACCGGTTAAAACAACTATAAAATCTATTATATTCCAAACGTTTCTCAAATAAGCCCCCTTATGTAATACAAATCCAAGGGCAAATATTTTCAAGAATGCCTCGACGCAAAAGATGCACAAGAAATATAACTCCGTCTTCTCTATCTGAATGGCCAGCTCTGTCTTGTCATCGTTGGGCAAATGGGCCTCCATTGCAAGAGCTACACAATTGGCTATGATGGTGGCCAAGACTGTCCACTCGAAGACACTGTTTTCAATAATTGAACGCGTTTTTATCCTAATAAAATTGTTCTCCTCGAAGATAAACAAACTGGTGGGCCCCTTTTCTTGCGAGTCGCCCATTCCGACCAGTTTGTTTCCCGTGCCCAAAATTTGTCGGGCCTTGCTGGAGGAGCCAGTGTGTACCATTGGACCTGAGCCTCCCGGGCCGCCGCCCGGATGGAAGTCGCCCAGATGGGGGCCACCCAAAGGGTCGCCATGGCCCGGAAAGCCGGCGCTCCGGCCCAGCGGGTCCTGAGCATTGTCCCCGGCGGCCAAACTGAGCCGATTGTGGTGGTAATCGGCGCCAGAGAGCTCGCCCTGGTTCCCGCTGGCCTCGGCATTCGTCAACGCTTGTAGTCTGTCCGTTTTGGCGATTTTTTCCGTCCAAAAATGGTGTACAAATAGATATATATTCGCCGGGATTGATAATAGTTATTGGGAGAAAATGCAATAGAAACAATTGTCGTTGGAATAGTTGCGATGCTTAGTGTTAGTGGAAAGGGTACAAGAGTTTTCGACCCTCAAACTTGGGCCCCTTTTCTCTCTCGGTCTTCCTTAGGTGGCCTAAAGTTGGCGGCAAATTGTGAGGAGGCGAATTGGGCAAACTTGCAGACTTGTGGTCTCGCTGGCTGGCCAATAAGATAACATGGGAGGTGAATAATTTGGATAATTGGGGCCTGAGTGGAAATTGGGACAAAAGCAACAACAATAGAGAAAAGAGGCGAGCTGAGGCAAGTGTGAAGGAGCCAGACTGCTGGAACAGGCGGCCAGACAGACTGACAGGTGCTGGGCGCCGCGGCTTCTCTGTGCTCTCTGCTCCCTTTGCTTTTGCTGCTCTCTGGGCCAAGGGCTGAGAAGTTTGGCAAGCTAGAAGGAGGGAGAGAGACAGGGGCCCAAGTGCACACAGGCTGGCGGGCTGGGCGCCCAAGCCGAGCGGAAAAGGAAGGGAAAAGGGAGCGCGCCTGTCTGCGTGCGGCAAGGCGGCCGCCGCACCAGAGCTCTGGCGCCAGAGGGGCCCTGCGAGCTGGCAGCGGCCGGGCGGCGCATCTGGGCCAGCAGAGCTCGCTGGCGGCGGCGGAAAAACTTTGTGTCGTTGGTGGCGCGGCGCTGGCTTGCTGGGGGCGACGAAAGCGGTGCCTCAAGCGGCGCTCGCGGGCCACACGCACGCAAACCGCCAACTCGGCCCCGAGCGGCGCCCAACTGCACACTGGGCGCGCCCCACTGTGTCCGGCGGCTCGCCGTCACGGCCTGGGCGTGCGCCACACACACCTGAGCCTGGGGCGGGTCGCCGGACACAGTGGGGCGCCGGGCGGCAAGCTTGCTGAGCGAGGCAGAACGGCGGCTCGTCGTCTCGCCCGATCGGCGTCAAGGCGCACCAGTGGCCATCGGCGGCCAACTGATGGACGGCCGAGAGTCAGTTCGAGGTTCGACTTCTCAGACTGACCGCCGGACCGACGAGAACGAGGCTGAGTTGGCCGAAATGGGCGCCTCTTTGCTCTTTTCGGGCGCCCTCTGCAAGCGGGCGGCTCTCCATCACTGTCTCACGTGGCGGCTGCTCGTCAGTCAAGTGGCCGCCGATCGATGTACAGGTTCGCGCCTAGTCATTGGCCTCTGCTTGGGTCGAACTTTGCGCCCTGGGCGGCGCTTAGGGTCGGCCAGAATCGGAAGACTTGCTCGCACCGAGTTGGTCAAATTGGGGCCTGATGCATCCAAAGTGGTTCTCTCAGCCCAAGTCAGCGAGCAGCCGAAACAGAGTAGGTGTGGAAATTCAGACTTCTAAGACTGCTAAGACTACTGTTCCACTCAAGCAAGCTGGTCCACTCAAGACTGACCCGAAAGGAGGCCCCTGGGCGGCGTCTTGGCGCACCCATGCAGCTTGGGCGCAGCTTAGGGTCGGCCAGCGCTTCGCGCCGCCACTCCAGGTTGGTGGGCGCGCCGCCAGATGGCGCGGCGGCCGCACGTGGCTGGACTGTGGCCGGTGAGTGTCCCAAATGGGGCCCAGCTCGAAGCTTTTGGGCGACCCAAAAAAGAGCCAGAGGGCAGGATTGGTGGATTTTTTTCGCTTTTTCGAAGCTCAAATTTGGCAAGCCCGGGGGGAGTGCATCTGAAGGTTGGGGAGCAGTGTTGTGATTGCGATTCAGAAGTTTGGCACTGGGATACTTACGCCACATCCTCCAGCTTCATGCCCTTGAGGCGCGAGTGCAGCAGCACGCAGGTCTTGTGGTCCGAGGCGTCCACTGCTCGTCGGCGGCCCATCTTGATGCCTGAGCGAAGTTCGAGCGAGCAATTAGACGCAATTAGACGCCAGGCAGACAAGGCAATCAGACAGTCCAAGTGCCAAGGGCGAGTTTGTTGCCGTCGTTTCCGGTTTCCATTTCGTTTCCGGTTGCGGGTTGGTTGTTGGTGGTTGCTTTTGGGTCAGTCTTTGGGCTGGTTTCTCGGCGATGATTGGCCCTCATCACTGGCTAACGATCGAGGGAATCTTTTCCTACTCTTTTCCACGCTCTTCTTCTCACTTTTCTCTTTCTTCTCCCTCAGCTGAACGGGCGCCCTCAGGGCTCCTCTGGGCGCTTCTGGCGAGAAATTGCAGCCGCCCCAAAGCTCTCGTGCAGTTCTCGCCCAGTTCCCGCTCAATTCTCGTTCAATTCTCGCCCAAACTTTCGCCCAAATCACCCTAAGGTGCCCCTCAAACTCTCGCCGACGGCCAAATGGGCCCACTAATCACGCAAAAAACAGTGAATCATCAAGTGAGCCGGACGGGCCGGGCCAAAGGGGGCTGCTGGTTGCGCGCGCTCTCTCATCTGCTGCAGCTGATGGCTGCCATCTTAATCTTGTCTCTGGCTTCGAGTGGGCGCCTTCGAGTGGGGCCCAAAGGGAAGTTGCTCGCTGGGAGATAAAATTGGCCAACTTGGAGCCTGGCTGGACTGGCCAGAGTGTGAGTTTGAGATCTCTTTTGTGAACGAGCTTGGCCAATTTTGCTCCAGCTTTCAATTTGCGCTTCCTAGTCTCTGGCTGGAAAGGGCTCGCTCGCTTATCCTCGGCTCTTGCTCGCTCGCCACGCTGCAAACTCGCGATTAATCTGACCGCCGGGCGCACTCTTGCCACTTGCCGGGCCGCTGGTGGGCCCACTCGTGCGCCAACTGGGCTCCCTCTGGCAACTAACTGTCCTCGGCGGGTCTCTCGCTCGCTCTCTTGGGCGCTTTCCCCTTGCTTTCTGGCCGCAATCTTGGCCGCGCGTCGCTCGATGGGCGCTCCAGTGCAGCCAGCCCGCCGGCCGAGACTGAGGCGGCTGCATCGAGCCCACTCTGAGCCCACAAATTGGGCCCGCCTGACGCGGCACATTGCAGGGCAGCACATTGCAAGGCAGAGCAAGTGCAGCGCGCGCACAGCAGCACGCCCGCACACTGCACACTGTCTGCAGACTGTCTGCGGCCCGCAGACTGTGCGCCGGCCGCAGACTGTGTGCGGCGCGAGATTGCGCACCTGCTCGGCCCAACTCGCACAGCCCGGCGGGCGCGCCCATTTGCCTTCGCCGCCGAGCTCGCCCCAAGTCCTCGCCAAGCTCGCTCGGATCCAACTCTTCCGGCCCTGCTCGGCCACTATCCAGCGGCGGGGCAGAGACGCCAGACGTGGCCTCTCGAGCTCCGAGTGGGCCGGCGCGCTCGTGCGTGAGCCAGAGGGCAGCCTATTTAAACAGTGGCCCCAGTGGGAGCAGGCCAGGCGTGACCTTGGGCCGCCCAGACAGTCGCCGGCGGCACTAAGGAGCGCCCGCACGGCCGCCACGCCCTCGAGGAGGCCGCTCAGAGATGAATCTGGCCAACTGGGCGACTTGTTGAAGCGAGTTTGGCTGCACTCGAACGGTGGCAAGCAGCTCGCCAGCTCGCCAGCAGCTCGCTCGGCCAAGTCCAATCAGCTAATCCAATTGGGCGCGCGCGTGCAAGCAAGCTCCAATGGAACTCCAATGGCCTAATTGTCACGGAGGGCGCGCATGCATCGGGCCGTCCAATTGGGCGTGCAATCTGCGTGCGGGCGCGTCCTTGGCCCGCGCTTGCTGCACTCCAAATGAAGTGAACTGAACTGAACGAGCTCTGCCCACCTGCGCCGGAAGTGTGCACAGTTCAATGCAGCCCGCGGGCCCAATTCCGCCTCGCCGCCCCAGACAGTCTGCGGCGGAAAGACCAGGCGAGCTTTCCAGTGGCCCGCGGCGCTCCGCTGGGTCTCGCCGGCGAGCCAGTTTGTCATAGTCGAGCTCGAGTGTTCGCGAGCTGAGGGGGAGACAGTTGTCGGGCTGCCCTAAGGACGCGCTGGCCCACTCGCCAGCCACGGCCAAGCTCGCAGGACTAGCTGCCCGTTTTGCCCGCTCCCGCCGGACGTGTCTCGAATTTGGGCGCCTCCAATTTGGACTCGGCCGTCGAGGTGGCAAAACTAACAAGCAGCTCGGACACTTGCAGCTCGCGCCGCTCTCTCTCCCCTGTCTCTCGGTGCAATTCTTCTCTAGTGGGAGCCCTTCGAGGCTCAGGAGCCCTAAGCTGCGCTGGCATGAGTCATGGGGCGAATTTTTCATCCATTTGCGAGCTGGCCAGGCGACTCCTTTGGGTCTCGGGCACTGCTTTTGCATAGTGCACTCTCTGCACTCTCCAATGTGCGACTGTATGCACTGTACAACTGTATGCAGTGTGCAGTGTGCAGTGTGCAGTGTGCAGTGTGCAGTGTGCAGTCAGTGCACTGCAGTCTGCAATGTGCGCGCCGCACACAGTCACATACAGTCACATGCAGTCATATACAGTTGCACGTCGCCCGTTCAGTGCGCCCGAAACGATGATTAATTTGCACGGCAACTCGAGGCTGGCTGGCCACTTGTGCCGCCAAGCTCGCCAAGCTCGTCTCCTAAGTGGCCGGCGAAGAAAAAAGAGCTAAGAGAAGGTCCCCCGCTGAGCTCGATAAGCTTGAGAGCGCCCGACGCTGAGCTGAGGGCGCCTCCAAACTAAAGCTAAGGATACTTACTCGATCGCCGGCGGGCCGCCAGCGACTGGCCGACGGACTCGGCGCCCATCTCCTCGTCGTCCTGGCCATTGCGCTGCGCGTTCAGCGCCGCCAGCCGGGCCACTTGTTGTGCCTGGGCGAAATGCACGCCCGGCGAGCTGCGTCTGCGTCTGTGGCGACTTCCGGCGCCGCCAATCATCTCTCAGGATCGTGCGGGCCCCGCTCGAGCTTGGGGCCGCCTTGCTTGGCTGAGTCTTGCTGGCTTGAGGCTGGCTTGAGGCTGGTTTGAAGCTGGCGAGCTTGGGGAACTTGAGGAAAGCTGGCAAGCTTGAGGAGAGCGGGCGAGCTCGAGGAAAGCTGCGGGGCGGGCCTAGAGATGCGCGGCACCCGTTTGCTTGTTTTTCTTCTGCTCTTGCTTGCGCCTCTGCTTCTGCTGCTTGTCGAGCACTCCACTTGGCCGCCCGGCCACACAGCCGCTTCTCATCTTGACCTAGTGTCTAGCTGTCCTCTCGCCTGTTGTTCAGCTGCCTCTTCCTCCCTTCGATCTTGGGCCATTGGCGAGCTTGCGTCTTCGTGTGCCTTTCGTCGACTGTTGCCGCCCAAGTGGGGCCCAAGTGAGGCCCAAGTGAGGCGCTTCCGCTTGGGTCCGAGTGCCAACTGGAAGGCCAAAAGAGTGTGTGTCTGCACAAGAGTCTGTGTGTGGAAGAGTGTGTGTGTGTGTTGGGGGGCGGATTTGCGGCGAGCGCACAATTTGCTCTGGTTAGTGGAGTGCGCGAAATGGCCACGCCGGCGGCAATTGAGCGCCCATTGTGCAGGTTGGGGCCCGAGGCTTGTCTCTGTGGGCTTGTGGGAGTGGAAATGTCTATCTCGAGCTGGCGCTTGTTGAAGAGGCGCTCGTTGAGTCGCTCGTTGAGGCGCTTGTTGAAATGGGCGAGTGGAAAGCCGCGCTCGAAGCATTGTTGTTTTTGGCCCCAAAGCGCAGCGGCGGCGCAACACTGCGCGCACTCGCACGCCGCCCACTCATGCAGGCAGCGCGCGCGCATACACGAAGGCCGCTCTTTGCCGCCCATGATTAGGCCAACTTCGGCCGCCAAAAAGGACGATCAGATGTCCAGCCGCGGGGCGTCGCTTGCCGAGCCAGCTGGGGCCCATTTCACGGTCCTCTGGCGGCGAGTGGCCAGCAGAGGCTGGGCGGCAAACAGAAATGGGCCAGAGCGTGTTAGACTGCGAGCTGAGTGGATGCTATCCAATGCTATCCAATGCTCAATGCTCTACGCTGAATGGTGGATAGTTGATAGTGGATAGTGTGCCCCTTTTGGCTGCCGAAATGCAAACTCGTGGAGCGCAAAAAGGGCGCTCAAAATTGGCCCCAATTGGATGCTGTGCCTTCGGACACATTTGGCCAACAAGGATGCCAAAGTAAACACAAAGAGAGGACCGGAAACGAGAAATGGATCTGGGCCGAAAGCGAAAGGAGCCGAGTGGATTGGATTGGAGTGGGAACATTTGAGTGGGAGGGAGCAGGAGAGGGAAAACAAGGGAAAAGAAAACAAAACAAGACAGCTAGAGACAGTTGTGAGTGTGAGCTCTCAGCGAGCTCGCTGGCAACTGGAGCCGCCGACAAAGTTAGAGCAGAACCCTTCTAGTTTGAGCTCCAGTTTGAGTTCCAGTTGGAACTGGAGCTGGCGAGGAGCTGAAATGGAAACTCCAAGTCTAACTATAACTCAAACTCAAACTGGAGCCAAAAGTTGGGCCAAGCTCTGGCTCGAAGCGGAGCCGAAACTGAAACTGGAACTTGGAACTGTGGCGCTTCTGCTCCATTGGCGCGCTCAGTGCGCGGCTTCGGTCGCTCTGCAGCGGCGCGAGAAAGTGAGCGCTGCTGCACACTGCACGCTGCACACTGGACGCTGCTGCACTGCTGTTTGCCCTTAGGGTCGGCCCTAGTCGCTCACTCACTCAGAGACCCGCCCGAAGGCAGTATTGCGTTCCCATCAAAACGGGCCCACTTTTATTCTATTGAATTTGCACCAACCATTGCCCCTCCGAAGTCATCAAATTATCCTCCCCGATTCGGCTCCCTCGGCGGCTCGTCCGGCGCCGAGCTTTGGGCCGTCTCCCCTTTCAAGACCGTTTCCGGCTCGCCTCTGGCCGCTGGCTGGTCGCCCACTGGTCGCCCACTGGCTGCTCGCTGGCTGGCCGCCCGAGATTAGGGCTAGTTGCGAGACGCGAGCCCATTTGGCGCTGGGGCGACGAGAAATGGTCGCCCGCAAGTCGCGGAGGCGACGGGCCAAGAGTTGAAAGTGGGCCCACTTTATCTGGGCCAGTGTGCGCCCGCATGGCCGCAAGTGCAAGTAAAGCGTCGCGCGGGGGCGGCCAGTTGTCCAGTTCTCTAGCTTGCCAGTCAGATGGGCGGTTGGCGAGCTGGCCGAGTGACCGACTGGCCAGCTTGCCAGTTGGTCATCTGACCAAACCTAGTGGCTCGGCTGGCCAGTGGGCGGCGCCCGTCCCCACCAGTGACAGGAACAAGGCCGGGGCACAAATCATCACCGAGCTTGGGGGGCAAATGAGGGCCATTTTTGGGCCCTTTTCGGCCTTGCCAGCCAGCTCGCGGGAGGCGAAAAGATACGCCGCTCGGAAGTTGAGTGGGCGCATTTGTTTATGCGCGCCGTGTGGGTGGCCGCGCGCACCACTAGGCCCGCCCGCAGCCCCTCGAGCGGCGCCACTTTAAGTGCTCGCGGCGGCCATAAATTGGGCCTCAAGTGGGGGGCCACCTTTGAGTGTTGCGGCCGCCCCCAAGCTGCACCGGCCCACTCGAGTTGGGGCGCTTGGCGAGCGCTTGGCAAGCTTCAAGCGGCAAGACACGCGCACCAGCCGCTCCTCTGGGGGTGCTCATATCTGATCGCAGTTGGACACGGCTGACAATTGGGAGCAGTGAGGAGCAAGCGGAATTAGAGCAAGAGAAGGGGCAAGAAATGGCCGCCAGTGAGCGCTTGTCAGTGGCGGCCCAGCGGGGCTTTAGTTATCATCGGACGCAAGCCAGACACAGTGCTCGATTCCGGCGGATCATTCGATTGTTTTCCGCCACTCCGGCCGCCTGAAAGCCGCCTGAAAGCCGCCCCAAAAACGCCCGCCCAGATTAGAGATAATATACTGCCGGCCGCCCATTAGACAGCTACATTTGTCCCGGCCGGCGAGCGAGCGAGCTTGGCAAGCTCGGCGGCCAACAAGCTCGCTCGCCGGCTTCCCTCGAGCCCCTTCCGGCGGGCCAATTGCACTTTGTCTCGCCGGCGCGCGGGCTTGCCAGCGGCAGCTTGCCAGTGGCGGCCTGTGATCGCGAGTGGGAGCTTGCCAGCGAGCTTGAGAGCGGCGACGGCTCAGGTCTGGAGCGCCGCATCCAAATCGGCGCCCTAATGGCACGCGCGCCAGTCTGCGCGTCCACAGACGTGGCTAGTCTGCAGCCTTTGGGGCCAACCTTAGCTTGCGCGCGACACGCCGATCGGCGCGACAGATTGCGTCTCGTGTCTGTCCATTTGTTGCCAATCTATTTGTTTTCCCCACCGAACAGGGCAGGCTGAGGCCCAGTTCGGTGGGCACCCCAACTGCGCGCCCTCGCACTTCGCAAACACACACTCACGCCGCCCCTTCCGGCCGGCCAGAGTTCGCCGGCGCACCAAAGGAGCTCGCCCACCCTAGTCTCTTTTTCATCGCCACCCCCGCGCGGCCTTGGCGAGCTGCCCGCCGGAAAGCGCGCCCTCCAATTCGAGGGCAGCGTGGCGGCCTGTCGTCTGCTCGTTTGCGGCGCCCCAGCGGCTCTTCCCACTCCGATGCGGACAAGGCGCCCGACAGGCGCCACAAATCTCCCCCTCGCCGAGTGTGTCGCCCAGCGGCGAGCAGGCGGCCCACAGACAGTCTCTAGTGCTTAGGGCGCGCTTGGGAGGCGCCCAGATAGGCATCTAGATTAGTTGATTTTTTCGCCGCCAGGTGGCGCCACTGTCGCGGCCGGAGATGGCCTGCGGGGCGCCGCAGACAGACTGCGGCCAGAGAGGAAAGACTAGAGAGATGGACTGGCTCGTCTAGCCAGTCTGGCTCGTTGGCCAATTGGGTCCAATTGAGAGGCGCTCGCTGGCTCTCGAGCGAGCTCGCCGGCCGCCGTTCGGGGGCAATGAGGCCGAATGGTTGGCCGCCGGTGTGATTGCGGGCGGGCGGCGCTTCCGGCGCGCCGTTGGACACGAACTGGGCTAGAGACTGCGACTGGGACTGGGAGTGAGCCCAATGCGGCAGCGGCGGCAATCTGATCGGAGGCGAGATTATGTCCCAAATCGGCGGCCAAAGAGGCCTCGGCGGGCGAGTGGGCGCTCAGTGGGCGCTGGGTGGGCGCTGGGTGGGCGCCGTGCGGCCCACTGGCCAGACGGGGCTCTCTTCTGGGGCCTAAGCGAATTAAGTCGGCGCGCCGGCGGATGGTTACATATTAGGGCGCGTGGGGCGGCAGTAAATCAGGCGCAAACTGGAGGCGGAGGGGAGTCTTAGGGCTCGTCTGGCGCGCAGCTCGGCTGCAGGCGGCCCGCGACGGCCGACTGGGCGCCGCCAGATTAGGGCCGGAAGGCTGCTGCGTGGGGGCGCCCGAAGAGCCGCGGAGGGGAGTCCGCCGGCCGCGGTGCATAATTGAATCGTCGCTCGCCGCCGTCTAGGCATCCAGGCGTCTAGCTTGGCGAGCTTGGCGAGCTTCGTGGGCGAGCTAAGGGCGAGCTAAGCAATGGCGCCTCCTTGGCCGCCTTCTCGAGTTGACAAATCTCATCTCGTCTCGCGGCAAAGGTGAGCATCCAACAGGCGCCCTCGAGTCAGATAAGGGCTGGCTCGAGTGGAGTCGAGTGGCCGCCCAGCGAGAGGCCACCAGCGCGGCCGGGAAACAATTAATCAGGCTGCTCGAGGTGGCGTTCCAGGCGGCCAGCTCGCCAACAACGAGCCGCCTGCCAATTGGGCGGCGCTTATTATTTCTGCCCCGCTGGCTGCCCCCTGCGAGTGGCTGCGTTTAGCTTGTCAGCCAGCTGGCTGGCAAGCTAGCAGGCGGCCGCACACTAGCCCGGCCAGACAGACTAGCTTGGCCCGCAGACTGCACACCAAAGACTGTCCGCCTGGCGCCAGTTCCGGCCGGCCAGCTGCGCACTCAATTCAATTCATATCAATTTAAGCTTTAAGGTTATAATGGCGGCCGCTCTAATGGCGCCGGCTGGCCGCCGAAAGGGCGTCCGAAGTTGGTTCGCCGCTCGCCCATTTGGCCGGCCGCAGCTAAGGGCCACCGGTGGGCCAGCTCGACGGAAGATTGAGCAAAATTAAGTGCGCCAACAGGAGCCCCAAAGTCAGCCTGCGGGCCGGCCTAGATCGCGCTCGAGCTCGCGCCTAACCAGCGCCCCAACAAACACACGCCGCTGGCCAGAACAAACACACACACTCTCTGCCAGCAGCTCTAATCTTGTGGCGCCCCAACTGTTCCAAGCGGCGTCCAAAGGTTGTCCAAACGGCGTCCAAATAGGCGCCCAACGAGGGCCAATTTCGCCCTCTCGCCGGAACTGTTGACGTCCTCTGGCCGGCGGGAGACAGTCTAGAGAGAGTCTCTCTGTGGCCCTTTGTTTTCCGTCCCTTTTGAGCTCCTTTTGGGTGCCGTTTTTCAGTTTTTGTCGCCCAAAGAGGCTCCTTTTCCGCACAGTTGAGGCCGCCCTCTGGCCGCAACCTTGGCCCCAAGTGTGCGCCACACTCGGCCCACAAAACGGCCGCACAAAATGGCCCAAAATGCCATCCAACTGGGCACGTGTTCGGCTCTTGTTTCGGCCCAAATCTCACCGATCAATCATGGCCGGCCAGTGGAGGGCGGCCCCACAGAGCTAAGGTGCCGGCCCGACGCAGCTGGGCGGCCGAGCGCCACTCAGCGCAAAGCAAACCTCCACCCAACTCGCTACGGACGAGCCCTAGTCTCTAGTATCAAGCTGAGCGTTGCGGCTTGACGCTCGCCTCTTTGCAGCTCGCCTCTTTGCAACTGGCGGCCGGAAATGCGGCCAGCTGAGGGGCGGCCACGCTCCACAGACTGGCTCCGATGAGCTGGCTCGTCAGATATGGAAAACGAGCGCCCCTTTTTCCCAATTTTTCACCCCTTCCTCCTCCTGTTTCCGCCCAAGTTTCTGCTCTTCCCCCTTCAGGTCTCAACGCAGACCAGGTGCTCTGCCTCGCTCTCTGGATGCCGCGCCTGCTTGTCGTTGGAGAGAGCGACGCGGCTGGCCGGCCGTGCATGACACACGATGATATGATCAATGAACAAGAGGGCGCAATGGAGGAGAAAGGCGGCCGCCCATTTGTAGTGGCGGCTGATTGAGTGATTTCTGGCCTTGCGGGCTTTTCGCGCACGACCAGCTTCGGGCTCTCAAGCTGCAGACTGTGTGTTGCTGCTTGTGTGTTGCTGCTTGTGTGTTGCGCTTGTGTGCGCCCGCGGACTGTTTACGGGAGACTGTGTGCACTTGCCGGTGGGCCCACACTTGCAGGCCCACTTGCAGGCGCCCACAAGCAACAAACAAAACCAACAACAACAACAACTACAGACACTCTCTCGTCGAGTGGCGCTCGAGATGCTGATTGCGCGCCACTGGCGCGCCCGAACGGACACTCGGCAGCTCGGCGGGGCTTTGCTTCGGAGGCTCTGGCTCAGTTTGTCTTGCTCGGACTCTGGCAAGCCTACGAGTCTTGCCAGGAGGAAACGGCGAGTGCTTCTCTGGAAGTTTGTTGCCATTTTACAGCAAGCCCAAACTCGCACACAATGGCCACCCAAGACGCTCGTGCAGAGGCGCCAAGAGGGCCGAATGTGCCGCCGAGTTGCCACAAACAGGCTGCCGCTGCAAATAAATGGAGAGCAACGCCGCCAACTGGAGTCAGTCTGTGTGTGTGTGCCTTCTGGAGGCGAGCAAAGCACTTACTGTGCTCGCTTTTGGCGCCTCTACACACTCCCAAAGGCAAACTGTGGCCGCCCGTCAGCCCGCGCGTGCTCACCTTGCCCGAATTGGCAACCTATTTGCGCCAAATAGGCCCAGCCACTTCATTATAATTCATGAAAAATCTTGATATAAATTCCACCAAGCCAACTGCTTGGCCACACTGCTCGAGACTGCTGCTGCTCGAGACTGCTGCTGCTCAACAATGCTGCTCGAGACTGCTGCTCACTCGAGCCTGTTCGGCCGCCGTTCGGCAGCCTCTCGCTGGGCTTTCCTTAGGCCCATTTCCGGCGAAGAGACGCACCGCTCGAGACGCGCCGCTCGAGACGCGCCGAGCTGTTCTCTCTAACAGCCCTTTGCAGAGCTCCGCCAAGCTCGCCGCCCAGACACAGTGGACGGCGCTTGACTGGTGAACTGGCTGGCTTTTGGCCGCGCGCAAGTGCGACGCCCAACTGGAAGAGCAAACAAAAGATCACCGGCGAGCATCTTAAACGGAGACGCCTAATGACTTTTCTCTCGACTTTTATTGTTCTTCGCCTGGCCGTTGGCGAGCTAAACGGTGAGCTTGCTAGTGGAGAAGAGAAGAGCCTCCACTTGGCGAGCCGCAGCTAAGCACTGGCGGCGAGCTGGCCGGGCGGCCGGCGCTTAGCTTGCCCTCGAACTGGAAAAAGCAGTGCAAGCAGGCGAGACTGTCTGAGGCGCCCCTCAGACAGTCTGCGGCCCGCGAGCAAACCTGGCCCACTCGCCAGGTGAATGGAGTTGTTCCGCCGGCCGGCCGCTCGCGCACTTCCGCTCTTGGCGACTGGCCGCACCTTAATGCTGGCCGAGCCTTAGTGCTAGCCTCTCGGGAAGACCCAGTCTGTGGCGCCCAACGCTCGATTGCATCATTAACATTGGCCGCGTGAGGGCGGCATATTAGGTGCGGCGCTCTGGGCGCAAATTCGGGCGAATTTCGACGAATTTGGGCACAGTTTTGGAGGTCTAGTTTTGCCAAAACTAGACCTAAGGGCCGCCAGCGGCCAGCCTACAGTCGAAACTCAGAGCTCCAAGCTCGAAACTCGGAGCTCCAAACGCCAAACAATCTCGACAAATCCAAACGAAAAACTCCCGAGCTTCCAAATAGGCCAAACTGCAAACTAGAAACTCCAAACTGGCCCCAAAAGGGCGAAAGTTCGGCTTGAACGGCGCCCAAGTTGACACAAACGACGCACCGGAAGTGGACCGGCCTCACTTCCGGTGCTTCGATTTGCTATCTGGCGAGAGGCTGCGAGTCGCTTGGAGGCTTGGGAGCGGCGAGAGTGGAGCTGCGGGCGTGCAGAGTGGCGGCGGTGGCAACAGATTAGGTTCGAGATAGAAATCTGGGCCGGCGGGCGGCCAGGCGGGATTAGGGCGAGCGAGTTGGATTGGCCGCGCGCCAGTTCCAATGGACTGGCAAGAGGCGGCGGCAGTAGAGGAGCGCCAGAGAGAGCAGCCTCCAACGCGCGCCGGCTTGCCTCTGTCGCCCGCCGGCAAGACTGAGGCGGCGAGCTCGCGAGCGGCGCCACTTGGACGGCATTTGCATAATCGCGCGGCCGGCCAGCCCGACAAGAGATCAGCGCCAGCCCGGCGGCTCATTTCCTCCAGGCTCAGCATCAGGGCCAAGCTGGGCAAGCGACTAGCTCGAGAGCAGAACGCCGAGATGAAGAGCGAGAGGAAGATGAAGAGGGCGAAATTTGAGCCAACTTAATCAATTCGTTGGCCGGAGACTGTCTCCCTTTGGAGAGGCTAAGCGGCCAACATTTGTGCAATTGCCGCCCGCGCAACCTTGGCTCTCTCCGCTGGGCCCTGTTTGCTTTGCCTCCCGCAGACTGTCGCCGGCCCGACGGGGAGGGGGCCAAGTGGCCAAGTGGCCAAGTGGGCAGCGCGGGCGCCAAGACGCGTGCTCGCTCATCAATTAGACATGTAAATGAGCGGGCCGGGCGGCGACGAGTGGCGAGAGGCCGCGCTCGCCCGTTCGGGCTGGCCTCTGGCGCCCACGCTCGCCCACCGCCAGTCGAGGTGTGGGGGCGCCTGGTCTTTGTTTGGGCGGCGGGGGCGCTTTGTGTGGCGCCGGCGGCCACACGAGCGGGCGATACAATGCGCCCGGCTGGCCGGCCGCCACTTTGTTGGGCGCCCGTTTTGTTGCTGCTCACGAGAGTGGAAAGTCTTATCAAAAGGGCCACACACACACACACACGCACACTTGGGCGCCACAGAGCATAGTCTTCAGTGTTTGGTCATCAGTGTTTAGTCTGCGCCCCAGAGACTGTCTGGCGTGCAGTCTGCAGTGCAGATTGTGTGCAGTGTATGTGCGTGGGGCAGTGTGCGTTGTGCAGCACGCACTTCGCACTGCACACAGTCTGCAGTGCAGAGTGCGCGCCGCACACAGTCTCCAGTGCACACCAGGCAGCGCGCACTGCACACGCCTCGACGCGCCACACAATGGCCGCTCGCCCGATTTCCGCCGCCCGACTCACCTGGACGAGTGTTGTCCGAGCTGGCCGCTGTTTGCCTTTGGGAAATGTTTGACAAGCCGCCGGCCAAGCGCCGCCCATTGTGCCGCCGAGACACAAAGCGCATACAAAGTGCAGCCGCGCTGGCCTGGCCGCCGCTCTGACAGGTCGCCCACTGGGCGCCCACAAGTCGCCCTTTGGTCGCCCGCTGGCTGGTCGGTGACTAGACTATCTCGCGAGGCTGCACTCTGGCCCGCATGCAGATCGATCGACTTTCGCCCACTCGAATGGGCCCCAGTTGGCGGGCCCTAAGGAGCGGCCGGCGGACATGCAGCCAGGCTGGCCCACTAGAAGCGCAGCCACTCGGCCAGCTGCACGCCGAGCTGTCTGCGCGCCGAAACACTGGCAAAAACAACAATTGAGCCCACTTCCGGCCGGCCAGCGAGCATCATTTCCGCCGCCACATGCGCGCCGAGTCCGTCCGGCTTGCTGCGGGCGCCTAGACCTCGCCGGCCGGCCGGCTCCTTGTTGCTGCGGCCCAGTCGAGCCTCGTCGGCGCGTTCGCCCTGCAACCTCGAACGCCTCATTGGCCAGCCGCCCGCTCGGCCGCGCCGATTAATCTCGAGAGTGTCTCCCGTTGGCTCTCTCTCTTGCCGCAGACTAGCACTGGGCGAGCGTTTGGCGTCGGCGCGGGATGCGCGCCGCCCACGCCCACCCGAATGCGAGGTGTGCGTGTCTGGCCCGCGCGTGCTGATGCGGCCGCAGACTGTGTGCGGCGGCCGAGCAGCGTTGCAATGCGGGCCGCAAGGAGCCACGGCCGAGCGGCGAGGAGTGCGTGGTGGCGGCGGAAGTGGCCTAATGATGGGGCGACGAGGGCGGCCGCGAGTCGCCGATCGGTGGCTCTAATTAATCAGGGGCGGCGGCGTTTCCAGGGGGCCCCATTTGGGACTGTGGCCGGGCGGAAATGCGCGAGCCAGCCAGCCGGCAAGAGGCGGCAAGTCCAATGCTAATTCGGGCCCTGCTCGCTCATTCGGCAAAAGGGCAACCCTAAGGATTGGCCCAAAGTCGATTAGCCGCTCGAGTGGGGCCCACTTGGAGCAGGCCCCTCGAGTCGCGCCATAAGTTCATGACTTTAAAGCTCGCAATATTGGGCCCTAAGCAGTGGCCAAGTGGCCAAGTGGTGAAGTCGCCTAACCGTTGCCACTTCGGCCCCAAGAAGTTTGCCGCCCCAAGAAGGCGGAGAAAAAACTCGCCCCAATTGCTGCCGCCCGCATCCTCTTCCGGTCGGCCTCTCGAGCCACTCACTTCCGGCGGCGTGCTCGTGCAAGCTGTTGCGCGGCCGTTCGAATTCTGCGACTTGTGGCAGAATTGGAGCCTTCTTTAAGGCTGAAAAATGGGCTCTGAGCTGCCGTTTGGGCGCCCTAAGGGTGTGGAGAGTCTTGAGGAGGAGTAGTCTGCAAGGAATAGTCTGCAGGGAAGAGACGGTGGCACTTTGCACTGCGCGAGACTGTCTCGCGCAGTTCGCCGCAGCTTAGCTTGCGGGCGCCACTTCGAGGCGCCTTTCTAGCTTGCTCTTCGTGTGCCCAGAGCGTCCTGAGGCGAATCTGGCGCCGCGAGGCGTCTTAGCGTCTCAGTGCTCGGGGGCGGCAAGCTCGAGGAGGAAGCGGTGCAGGCGGAGGACTAGGACCGGCGACTGGAGGCCTGAAGCTTGAGGCGAATAATAGAAAGTGGGCGAGTTGGCTCGCGGCAAAGTGCAGCTTCAGCAGGCGAGCGGCGGCCACTGGCGAGCTCCGAACGGTGAGCAGTGGGCGCCAGCGCCCAGGGCGACTCGTGGGCGACTTGGGGGCGAAATTGGGTCCGCTCGGCACTATTTGTTTGCCGCCCATGCAGACTGGGCCAAATGTAAATTTATCAATGCGGCTGGCGAGCTTCCACGAAGCTCGAAGGGGCGACAATCGGGCGCCAGTTTGGCTCGTGGGCGGCCAAATACAATTACACGAGGCCCACGCAAACTGGGCCAGCTCGCCGGCGCCCAAAGTGGCGCCTCTCGCTTCCTGTTGGTGTTCAAAATTCCGCTCCAAACTCGATCGCAGTTGGAAGCATTTCGTGCGGGCGAGCAACTGGCGAGCAACTTGCGAGCAACTGGCGCCTCTGCTAAGCCACGGGAGGCAATATTATACATTTCCCGTCGAGCTTCGAGCGAGCGGTGTCAATGCATCGCATCGCAGCGGCTTGTCTGTGGCTGCAAAGGGCCAGGAAGTGGCCGAGCAGCTTTGGCGCAAAATTTGGCAACTGTGGTGCCAAATTTTGCACGGATTTGGACCCAGAATTTGGCCAAATGTGGCCAAATTCTGGACACTCTCTGGCCAATTTCCGCCGAATTTTGACCATATTTCCAACTCGAAACGGCACATCTCAGCAGCACTCGCACTCTGGCCAGCAGGGAGCCCGTTCAGAGCTCTCAGAAAAGCCAAACAGGCCGCAGGAGCGCCCATTTGAGGCCCAAAAATGAGATATTAATTTGCCACATTTGGCTGCCCATTTCCGGCCGGCCGAGATGCGACCACACGGCGCCATGTGTGGCCCTCGCGAGCTTAGGCGCAGCTCGCCAACTTCTCTCTGTAGTAAGCTCGTTCCAGCGCGACAGAGTCGGGCCACCGAGCTGGCCAGTGGGCGCCTCTGGGCGCATTTCAGCTTCACTACTGCTTCTCGGCCGGCCAGATTGCGGCCCGAAGCTGCGGGTTGGCGGCGGCTTGGTGGGTCTGGCTTGCTGCTAGCTAGTCCCCGGGGAGTGCGCCCAACTCGGACGCTGCTCTCTTGCTGAGGGGCGCTCGTGGGGCGACCTCAGCTCGCTCGAGGGGGCAGAGGTCGCCCAAGCTAAGCGCACGTGCCCAGATGAGTATCAACCAGTGGCCTGCGTGTGGGCTCTACGCGTTTCCCGCCCTTGACTGCCTCTGGCGAGCTTTGAGCAGGCGCCTGGCAAGCTCACGGCCAGCGAATGGCAAGCCCGCTGGGAGTTGGCCAATTGTCGGGACGCATCATTGTCGCATCAGCGGGCCCATCACTTGGCGGGGCGCACTCTCACTCGGCTGATGCGGGCGGGCACCTTAGCTCCGCCACTGCTTCAGGCCCACTTTTCACTCAGACCGCCCACGTGCAGCCAGTCTCTGATGCCAACGAGGCGCCGAAGAAGCGCCAAAGGGAGTTCCCCGCAGACTAGAGTCACCAGGAATCAAGTGGGGCCACAGACTGGGCCGGAAGTGGCGTCCAGGCCAGCCGCCTGGAGCGCCCAGCTCGGCGTTAGTCGTGCCCCTCCGGACGGCCCGCAGACTAGCACTAGCAAAGAGGCCCTCCAGCAGCACCTGGAAAGAGCGCCGAGGTCGAGCGAGCCCCAAGTGTCCGGCGGGAAGAGCGCCACTTCCGCTCCTGAGAGGCCGAAATGGCGCTCGGGCCCCGGGCGGCCGACTGTCCAAGACTGCCTCAAGTGACTAGCGCCAGTCTGGGGGCGGCGCTTGGGGTGCCGCGGGCGCCGGCGAGCCCAAATATGCTCCTTGTTTGCTCCAATTCCCATCCGAGCTGCCCCTCGCTGTCCGGGCCCACTTCCGGCGGCTGGCCATCAGCTGGGCGCTTTCCCGCGTTGCTTGGCGAGCGAGCAGAGCGCGCGGCAGCTGAGCAAGTGGGGGGCACTCTCGGGGGGACCGCCCACCGTCCACTGTCCACCGCCCACCGTCCACTGTCCACCGTTGGCCCTTGCGCCGCTCGGGGCTCCTTCCGGGAGTGCTCCGGCTGACAGCTAGTCTTTGGACGTCTGGGCTCAATGCGATGCTCCGGAGCGCCGAACGCTGACCACTGGGCACTGACCACTGAAAGCCGGACGTCGCAGTGGGTCCAGTGCCCAGTAACTGTTGTCGGGCAAACGGAGCTCGACAAACACAACTACAACTTCTACTTCCACTTCTACTTTGGCCAAACCGCCGCCGCCGCCAAACAAGCGCCGACTTTGCGGGCCGCCACCCGCCGAGCCGCGCGAGATTACCTGCGCCCAACGAGCGCCAGTCTCTAGCTAGCGAGCAGTAGTCTCCAGCTAGCCAGCACTAGTCTCTGGCCAACGCTCGTTGGCTCGTTTGGAGCGCGCCGCTTCCGGCCGATAGCGCCAAAACATCCAGTCTGGATGTTTTGGCTCCGCGCGACGAGCTCGTTTCCAAAGGCCCGCACACTAAGCACTGACCACGAGCCGCCAGCAACTGGCCTCTGGAACCTCCGAAGAGAGACTAGCTCTGCTGGACGCGTGAGTGTCACCGCGACACGCCCCCTCAGTGTGGCTCTTCGTGGAAATGAAACTTCCGGCCAGCTTGGGGCGAGCTTGGGGCGAGCTTGGGGCGTGCTCGCTCGGCTTGCTTGCGGTGAGCTTGGCTGAAAAAGGCGGCGGTGTGTTTGCCTTAAGTGGGGCGCTTGAGGCTGGCGTCTAGCTCGCCTCTAGCTCGCTTTGGGCTCGCTTCTGGCTCGCTTCTGCCTTGCTTCTGGCTCGCTTTGGGCCGCCAGTTTGGGCACGTGCGCGCCCCACAGACAAGCCAACGAGCTCGGCAGGGAAGGCGCACCGACGAGCCATTTTGCGGCCCCCATTTGGCGGGGCGCCACTTGAGCTGGGGGCGCGCTCGCCAGACAGTTGCCAGCTCCAAGTGGCGCCGCTCCAGAGAGCTCGTAAAAATTCTCGCCTCCTCAAAATTGACAAAAGCACCACACGCGCCCACTAACTGGGCCCCCCACGCGCTCACTCTTCGCCTTGCCAAGTCTCTGCCAAGGGTCCAAAGTGTCCGCCGCCAAAGTGTCCGCCGCTGCCCAAGTTTAGACAGTCCCCAGTCGCCGCTCGGCCGCCACCGCAACATATCGGCCGCATCGGGCCAAATGAGGGCCGCCCACCACCGCGCGGCCACTGGGCGCTCGACGGAAGCGGCCGCGAAGAGCGATTGGCGACATAATGGGAGTCGTATTTTATCTTCTCATCGCTGGGGCCTTGGAGGGGGCGTGGCGGCCCGCAGCGAAGCTCGGGTGCGGGCGCGCGCGCGGCTGGCAGCGCGCAGTAACAGTGCGCGGCGGGCCTGCTCTACCCGCCGCCCACCTGCTACTCCAGAAGGCCCGCGCGCCCGCAGGATCGGCCGCATCGATTTGGGCCAATTGTCGGGCCGGCCAGGCCGGCGAAAGCAATCGATCGAGCGCGCCGCTTTGTTCTGGCGCCCGACGGGGCCCATTTGGAGACACCAGTCCGTCGGGGGCGGCGCGGCGGGAGACGGCCCGGCGTGTAATGGGCGGCTGGCGGCTGGAGGGGGCCCTTTCTGCCTTGGGGGCACCCAAGACAGCGACTGGCGCCCAACGGACGACAGCTGGCCGGGCCAAGACAATGGCGGCGCGCACCTGTCGCGTGCGTGGGCCCCTTGCTGGTGCAAATTCCCCTCCTTTCGGGGCGCCTTTTGCTCAGCGCTGAGACACTGAGGGGCGCCCGTGGGGAGAAGAGGAAGAAGAAGGGGGCCAAATCGATTGGGCGCAATCGTTCATTCGATCTTGATTCGCCGCCTCCTTTGCTGCTTCTCTGGCAGCCACAGATGAGGGCTCGCTACTTGGCCGCTGCTTCTTGTCTGCCTCTCTGTGTGTGGCCTCCAATCGGGGGCGCACACGAGCCCACAAGGCACGCACAATCGGCGCCAGCTCATTGGATTTGCGCCCCGACACAAAGGCGCCGCCCGGCCAGTTTGATCGATGGCGCCAGCTTAATTGATAGGCATGTTCGGCGCGCCTCAACTCGCCCTCAGCTCGCCCTTAGCTCGCCCTAAGGTCGCCCTCGACCTGCGCCGCCACTGCCGAGCTCGCGGGCCACTTCCGGCGCGCTTCCGGCCGCCCGAGTGCAGTTCTTGCCAGCTAGCCGAGTGCTTGTCTTGGGGGCGTGCCCGGCGGACGCTTACCTGTTGTGGAAGCGCCTCACACTCCGAAGGGGCGCAGCTTGGGGCCAGCCTGAGCGGCCAACCAGCCGAGCACGTCCAGCTGGCGGCCGGACACTTCCGGCGCCCCTTCGAGTGGCTGGCTCCAATGCCAATCGCATTAGAGCTCAGCGAGGGGCCGGAAGTTGGGGGCGCTCACGTGCGGCTTTGGGGCGCAGTTGGAGGGCTTGAAGTAGTCGTTTTTTCATGCTTTTCCATGCTTTTTCGTGCCTTTTCATGGTTCTTCGTGCCCTTTTCGTGCATTTCCGTGCAACTTTTTCGGCCAAAGTTGGCCCGATTTTGCCCAATTTTGCCCGATTTCATGCCTTTTATGCATCATCAACTGGCGCTGAACGCGAAAAGCTGCCAACTGCTGCCTCTCGCGAACACGAGAAACAACTAATAACATCTCAATTGGGGCCTCTGGCGAGCCGGCGTGCCAGTGTGCACTAGTGGAAGTGTGCAAATGATTTGCAAACGATTGAAAATAAGTGTTAAAATATTGCCCAATTGGATCGCGTGCCCGAAAGTGTTTCCTGGCGCGAGCCCAAACGCCTCAGCTAAGCTAAGGGCCACAAAGCAGACCGATTGATTTGCAACTTGGGCACGCAAACAAACGGCCCCAGTCCACCGGAGACGCCCCCTGGCTGCTGGTGGCCACTCGCGCCTAGTCTGCAGCAAAGCTTGGGGCCCACACACGCCGGCCGCGTGTCCAATTGAGTGCTCAGTGGGCGCCCCCAACTGGCCAGGCTCGCTCGGCGCGCATAGTAATTTCTGGGCCCGCTTTGCGCCCCTTCGATCATCATTATTTTGCAACTCCTCGCCGGCCAAGCTCGCCAAGCGGCGCGCTGCCGCCCAATTGGAGCCGGGCGGCCTGATGATGATGATGATGATGATTCCGGCTCGCCTGATGGCCGGCCGAGCTTGGCGAAGAGTGGGCGCGCTTGGCAAAGAGTGAGCGCCGAGCTGGCCGAGCGGGGCCAGTTTAGAGGGGCGTGCACCTGAATGTGAACTAGGAAGGGGCGGCGTGGGCGTGGGCGGCGAGACACACTTGACACAAATCAAATTCGCGCTCGGCTTCATCGCCAATTCGTTGCGGGACAAAAAGGGGTGCCCCTAAAACTGGAAGCGGAGCGGCAGACTAGGAGCGGCTGGCAGACTAGGGGCGGAGGGTAGACTGTAAGCGGGCGACGGACTAGGAGCGGCAAACTGTGGGCCGAAAGAGCAGGAGCCTGAGGGAGCCGGCTGCGAGTTGGCGGGCCGTGCGCGAAAGCACGCGTGGGCGGGCCGCTCGGGCAGTACCGCGCGCTGCAGAAAGCAGCACAGAGCGGCGGGCTCGCTGCCGCGGGACTCGCTGCCCGCGGCCGGCCGCGTGCCCGACGCGCACTCGCGGCCAATAAATGGAAATGGAGCCAGCGCGCTCCACTGGCCAGCGGCGCTTAGGCTGCGCCGCCACCGCTTAGCCTCCCGCCGCGCCGGACGCAGACAGGCGAGTCAATGGGGGCTGGGACTGGGCCCACTGGCGAGCTCGAGCGGCGCTCCAAACGGCGCCCCAAACAGACGACCGGCCGAGTTGGAGCTCGAGCTCGCCAGTTGGCCCGAGCGGATCTTATTTAACATCAGAATTCAATTCCAATGGGCGTCCATTTGTTTGTCCGTCTGTCTCGCGGCGGCCGGCTAATGATGGGCCGCCGTGTTTGCCGCCGAGCTCCGCGTCCGAGGTGTGCGGGCCCGGGCCGCTCGATTGGCCGCAAAGATTACAAATGGGCGCCCAATTCCGCTTTGGGTCCGGCTGGCGAGCGAGCGTGATTGGCGCCCTCAAAGCGCCGCTCGCTCGCTTGCTAGACACTGGCCGCCACTGAGCGCTGCCAGACTTGAGCTCGCCGGTTCTAGCTCGCTAGCAATTCGAGCTCGGGTGGTCTAGCTTTGCGCCAGAAACGGACGCGAGCTCGATGGGCCGACGAAGTGGCGCCAGTGGTTCGAGCTCGCCAGTGGTCGCTGGAAATTGCACAAACGCGCCATTATAAATTCAACAAGCTCGGCCGGGAGGCGACAAAGGCAGACGTGCGGCCGGCAGACGTGCACTGCTCGCCCGCCCGCCGGCCAGACCTGGTCATTAGTGGGCCGCCTAATGAAGCGCCTTTGTGCCTTTGTGTGTGTGTGGAGCTCGAGCGGTGATGTTGGGCGCCGGCGAGCTTGCCAGCTGGCGCGCGGCGACACATTTTACAGCTCGCCAGCCGGGCCGTCCAATTAATTAGGCGGCCCAGTGTGTGCGGCCGTCTTGCTGCTTGGGGCTAGCTTGGCACTCGGGCCACCATTCGGGCGCGTGTCACTGCCTGCGGTGCGCCCAACTAGACGCCCACTCGCCGCCTCGACGCAACAGCTCACCACCCGCTGGTCATCAATCTTTTAGCGAAGCGCAAGTTGCGGCCTCCAACTGCTCCAAAAGCTGCTCCAAACGGGCCCAAAGGGGAGCCAAAACAAGGCTAAAGGGTGGCCAAAACAAGCTCAAAATAGGAGCCAAAATAAGCCGGAAGGAAAAAGAAAAACAAGCCCAAAAAGGGCCCAAAATGAGTCGAAAAACGGGCGAGACTAGCTCAAAAGTGGCCTCCTGCAACGATGCTGCAACCAGGCGCCCAATCGGCATTGTGCAAGCTACTTACCTGCCAGTCTTGAAGCCCAAATTTCTCCCTAATGAGCCTGGCCCGTCGCCGGAAGTGGCCAGTCTCCACGAATTGCTCAAATACTCGCCCACCACTGTCTCTCTTTGTATTTTTCCGTGCTGGCTGCACGCCGCCAAGCGCGCACACTCAAGTTGCGCCCCTTCAAATTGCAGTTCCGGTGGCCCAGTTGCGGCGAGTCGCGCCGGAAATTGGCCCACTCGTCTCGGTGGATTTGTGAATTTGTGGATTTGTGGATTTGTGGATTTGTGAATTTGTGAATTGCGCTCCGACTGGCTGCACACAGTCTGCGGGTGGCTCGCCGGCGGACTGTCTCTGGTCCCACTTCTGCTTCTGCAGTTGCCACTTCTGCTTCTGCAGTTGCCACTTCCGTCGCTGCTTCCGCTTCACCTGAGCTGCTCAGCTCGGCGGCCAGTCAATCGGTTTTGCTGCATCAATTCGTCATGCTTCTTGCAAAAAACTCACTAGCTGCTCAAGACTCGCGCAAACTAATTGAATTTCAGCCAAGAGTTTGCGCTGCAAGAATGTACTGCCGCAGCTAGTCTCAAACTGGCCTGAAAACTCCCGCTCGAAAACTATCGCAATTTTCACTGAAAAGCCGCCCAGACGCGCCCAACACTCTCCAATTGCTCCCACACTTCATCAATCTCTCCTCCCAGTCTCTGATGACAGTCTCTCCTCGCAGTGCAACCCTCTCGCAGCTCGCCCGCCGGCTTGATGCTCGCTTAGCTCGCTTAGCTCGCTTGGCGTCCACCACTTTGGCCTCCAGCGCTGGCCACTCGCCCTCGCCCTTGAGGGGCCACTCGACACCGCTGGCCACCTGTCTGGCGCCCGAGACGCGCAATTACCGAGACTCGATTGGAGTGGGGCCGGGCGGCTTGCAGGCAGAGATGAATGGTTGGGCCATGAATAATGACCGCTGGATGAATAATGGAGCCCACAAGCGTCTAGTAACTAGCCTCCTCTGCTAGTACCAAGTATCACTGAGCAGTCGGCTCAAGTGGATTCAGTCTGGCGCCCTCGAAGGAGCAGCAGCAGTGCCTCAATCTGTCAGTCTTCCCAAGCTACTCGCTAGACACTCTCTCTCGCCTGCTCTCTCTCTCTCGTTGCCTCTCACACACTATGAAGTGCTCGGCGAAACAAACTCCAAGCCAAAATGAAAGGCCGCCAATGCCAAATGCAAGCACAAACAGGCTAAAGGGATGCAAACTCACGCATGGGCCGCCCCTTATGACCTGCGCGTGCATCAAAAGAGGCCTCTTTGCTCGACCGGCTTGGCGCTCGGACATGCGCAATGTGCCCAGCACGGCATGACTGCACGTGTTGCACAACAACCGAATCTATTTAGTAATATTGATAATAATAAGATATATTATCTGGTTAGAATCGAAAACTTTGACCAAATCTCCGTGCTTCTGGCGGACTATCTTTAGTAGATAGAGACGCTGGCAGCCAGCTAGTGTAGACCAACTTTTAGAAACACAAACACTTTCGGGAGCAAGATCAGAGAAAACTTGGCAGAACTAGAGAACCTCCACCTTGATAATTACGTCCATATACTATAAATAATATGACATAAACATACTGATTCAGTGGTCTGCACTTTGAAGAAACCATTGGATGCAGGAACAGTCTCATTGCTCGCTTGTCTTCTTTTCTTTTTTCTTTATTCATTTATCATATCTGTTTCTGAATAGATTAAGAATTCTAACATAACTTAAAACTTATTGTCATCTGAAAGAAGCTGCTTCAATAAGCTAGTCGTCTGGTGATGGCTGCTGAGTTTCGGTTGTTGCACTTTTCGTCTTATCTCTTGTTTAACTTGTTGGCCCAAGTGGCCACCCCTAGGGCTAATATTATCCTCCATCGGCATTAGAGGCTGAGGGCTAGGATGAGAGGTCGGATTCGTTGATGGTGTGTTGTGGGATGGTGAAGTGAGGAGGCAGCCTGTTGATAGGGAGCTCGTCCCATAGAATTGATCTACAGTCTCTACGCTTTGGGAATGTTGTTGCTGCTGCTGCTGATGATCACTATCGTTCCCGTAGATGCGCATATTTTCGCTCGACTGAGGTGGATTGAGGCCCGAATTGTAGATGCTGTAGGAGGGCCGCTGTTGGACATATATGCCTTGAGGGTGTAGGCTAGGATCCACTGGACTCGTTCCGGCACTAATGTTGCCTGACGACATAAATGGGGAGCACGGGTTTGATTGATGCTTAAGGTCCGACTTGTTTGCCGATGGACCGATCTGGTTGCCGGTCAAAAATCTGGTTGGCGTGACGCTGGAGGGAACTCTTGAATTCACCAACTGCGCATTTAAAAGTGGATTCTTTTTAACAACAGGAGATGGCTCCGATGGGACGGACTCAATGATCGGAATAATTGTTGTTGCCACAGGTGGTGAAACTGATTGGCTTGGACCGGTACGTTGATGTTGTTGTTGCTGCTGAGATTGTTGTAAGCGCTGGTGAAGCTGGGGAGAGGTAGCTAGTATATCGTGATGATGCTGATTTTGATGTCTTTGCTGAGGATTAACAGGAGATTGATGATGATGGATGGAAGCCATAAAGGGCGAAATCGATTGCTGGCGACTTTCGGTCTGTTGCCATGAGGGAGATTGAGCCTCATCTCGGCTCATCATAGTGGCAGAGCCTAGCTGACGGGATCCAGGATGTTGTTGAACCTGTTGGGTGTGCCCTTGTTGGGCTAGGGAAACCTGGTTCAATATTCGAACAGGCGCATAGTCAACCTCTAGCCTCGAATAGGGATCATTGGATACCGATTGCTCAATTGTTTGAGCCCCTTGCCTGTGATGCTGATTTTGTTCATGATCTGGTCCGGGGCTATAATGTTGTTGTTGCTGCTGCTGAAGGTGGGATATACCGGCAGGGCCCGCTTGTGCGACTAGTTGCAAGGGCCGTCGATGCTGCTGGAGGCTCTGTTGATGTTGTCTTATAGTTATATTATGACTTGTGGGTTGTTGTTGTAAATGCTGCCTATTCTGGCAAGAGGTGTCATCAACTAAAGTTGATATGTCATCTGTTAAATGTTGCTCATTGATGCTGCCAATTCTTTGATGCTGCAGCTGTTGATTTTGTTCCGATTGCACTTCACAACTCATTAGTTGTTTCCTTATAATCTCAATGCCAGTCTTTTCATCTTGATCTAACGCCTGAATACCAGTTGATAAATTAGGAGAATCTTTATCAAACTCTAACAATAAATCTAACAAATCCTCAGATGATAACGATAATTGATTGCCCTGTTGAGATTGCATCTGTTGTCCTTGGTAGCAAGCATTATTTTCAATGGGCAAGTAAAAAGGTTGTTGCTGTTGGTTATGCGGGTGTTGTTGGTGTTGTTGTTGCGCTTGGTGTTGTTGTTGTTGTATAATTTGATGCTGTTGCTGTTGTTGCTGTTGCTGCATGTGAATTTGTGGATTGTGTTGTTGACCGATTGCTTGGCTAGGATTGTACACATCTCCCATATCAGTCTGGTTCTGTTGCTGGGTCATTGCGGGTGCTGTGGTTGTTATCATCACTGAATCACTTGTGTATATTAATAATATAATGCGATAATAGTCTATCAATAGGGAATATAAATATTTCCCACCCTTTGCCGAGATTATTTAGAGCCACGGTCGGATTCATTATATATGATAGGGGAAGAGTGAGATAGTTTGCCAAGATTGACGATTGATATCTTGTGAAATATTTATTGATTGATCCAGTTGTTGGATGGAGGAAATGATGAAAGTACAATGGGAGCAGGGTTTCACAGAGAACAATAATTGTATTGAACGAAGTTGGTTCAATTAAGCACTCATGATATAATAGGATTGGTTTGGGAAAAGTGAGTAATATGTTTGTGTGCTATAAGAATGGGAGAGAGAGTGTGTGTAAGAGTGAGTGAGCGAATGAGTGAGTGAGTGAATCAGTGAGTTGGATGATGAGTGTAAGCGAATGGGCATCAAGAGGTAGGCGCATAGGAAAGTGCATTGAAAGATGCGATGTAGTGATGTGTTAATAATACATAGCAAAAGCGAGAGTGAGCGAGAGCGAGAGCGCAAAGAGCACACGGTGAGATAGTTCTGTGGTTGTGTGGCGCTGGCAGCAAGTGTGCAGACTCGTATTGGTTGTTTTTGTTGCTGTTGCTGTTGCTGTTGCTGTTGCTGTTGTCGTCGTCGTCGTTGTAATGGTAAAGTGGTGGTCCTGGTGGTGCAGTGCCGTAATGGTAATGGATGTGCGAGTTGCCCAGGCCCTTGGACTAGTTGGCTGCATTGGGGTGGCTGCGGCTCTGTGAAACATACAACGACAAGGAGAAACAAACGCACAGACAGACACAAACAAGCTTCTAGGCTCATTTGCTCTCTCGATCCTAGACAAACGTACAAACGCACTAACACTTTTGCTTTTTCATGCTCTTCATGCGCCCATTCGTGTCTGCCTGCCCTCTCACGCGACTCAGGACGGTAGTAAATGTTTTTCAATGGCTTCACTGGGCTAGCAGGCCGCGGACCAGCACTGACGACCACCACCACCACCACCAAGACCACACCGACCAGCTCTGCCTAGCTGGCAAACTGCTCCTGCCCAGCCAACAGTGTCGTGGTGTGCTACTGTTGTCGGCGTCTCTCTCTCTCTGGCCAAGTTGACTCACAGTCTAAACTCTAGAAATTGCCATGAAATGGAACCCCATTGGCGGCCGACGGCGTCAGTTGCGGCAGTGGCAGTGGCAGTGGAAGCAGCTAGCTAGCTAGCTCACAGAAAGCCAACCAAACTGCCTGCTGGATCGAATGTGGCCAAAATTCTTCGTGGAATTCGAAAGCCACCATTCTTGTTCTAGCCTCTGAACGGGCACCTACAGCCAACCAGCAGACACTTGGCTAACGACACTCAATGTGCTCAAAGCTGGCACAGATTACACGCCAAAATGCTTAGTCGCCTTAGAAATCAGATATAGAGAGCGAGAGCCATGGACAGAGATAGATGGCCGAGAGAAGGCGGAGGAGACGGCGGAGAAACACCATCGAGCATACTTTCACCACACCACTCAAAAGCCGACCGTCATGAGTAACCAACAAGCACTGCCTCTAATCTAGCCGCAGCATATCCACGCATTTCATTTCTGGTTAGATCTCTGGGCTATCGTTAGACTCATA